>OLXO01000625.1_pt1 | contig 11474 bp, 19 predicted proteins | sample 1644181 | NCBI WGS metagenome assembly OLXO01 (sample SAMEA103958163, study PRJEB25191) | human gut metagenome | reverse complement strand
GTCCCAAAAGTCATTATACTTCTTTGTTCCTTCCGGATAAGCACAGTATTTACCGTTTCTTAGTTTAATCTGTCTAGCTTCAGTGAACCACTCTGGATTAAAATCCAGTCCTCTTTCTTCATCCACTGGTCGATATCCAGTCAGCTCATAAGATAGAGTAGGGTCGAAATGCTTAATCTCGGTATCTAATGATACATCCCATTCAACATTAGATGTTTTAATTGAATTGTCCTCTATGACAGGATTCATATGTTGAACAGCTTCTATTAACTCTGGTTCTACTCTCTGTATTAACTCTTGAACTGTTTCTGGAACTTCGACTTTCTTCTTAGGTCTACCACGTCCAGCCATAACTAATCTAAATGTCCTTTCTTACCTTCACCTCTGATACCAGTCTCTTCTTCTTGCTCTTTCTTGTACATATACTCAAGAGTTTTAAGTTCTTCTATAACCTTAGAAACTGATTGCATTTCTTTCATTACATCAGCCACTTTCCAAACAGGTCTATTAGTAACTGGGTCTCTTTCAGATAAATCTATGGTGTCAAAGTAATCAGTAATTCTATCAACTACACTTTGAGCAGACTTAATGAGTTTAAGTGCTCTAGATTCGTTTTGAATATCTCTGTACTTCCTACATGCGGCTCTGAAGATTGGGTCTGCCCATTCCTCTTCACTTAAATTAGCATCCTGAAGACATGCTTGATGCCTTTCCTGTTCTGTATAATCAGAGTATGGAGATGCCCAATCTAACATTAGCCATATGTAAACAAGCTCTCTATAAGCTCTTGATTTGCAAACTCCCGTAGGGTCTTCTTTGGTCTTATTCCTTTCATTAGTCCATAGAGCTGCGAACTCCTTAACAAGAAGAACCTCTGGCTCATTCACAATCACCGAATTAGTACCATTATCAAATAGGAATACTTTCATATTTATTTGTTTTTATAAGGCTTACCAGCTAGTGCTTTCCTCTGAAACCCATTAAATTTCATTTCTCTAGTGCTATCTGCTGAGCCTGGTCCACCTTTAATGTGTTTAATAGCATCACCGCTAGCTTTACTAGGAATACTTCATTTATTGCTAACAGTTCCGCCCATATTCTTCTTAATTCTCTTCTTAGCCATTCCTCCGCACTTGAACGAAGTAATAGTGCCACCGCTTAACTTTTTACCTATATTACTACCTCTAGTTGCACCTGCTCCGCTAGCACCTCTGCCGTTAGCCTGGTCTTTCATATCAACTTTCATTTTGTCTTTTAAAGGTAGTCCTTTGTAATCTGCTTTGGACATCTTCTTATAAGGGAGCTTCTTATTACTAACATTATATATTCCCTTACTGGTGTGTACAGTATCAGTCTTATTAACTGCTATTTTATCACCATTCTCGCTCTTCTTAATGCGTCTCTTGGCTTTACCTCCACATTTATCTTTGAATACGTCCATAGCTTTACTGCCTTCAGCCATTGCTTTCCTTCTACATTTAACACATCCTCCAGCCATGAATCTCTCTACCTCATAACCTTCTGGACACTTACCTTGCAATCTGCTAATGTAGTTAATTTTGGCTCCCATCTTAGCCATGATAGTTTGATTATTCTCCATACTCTTGTATTGTTTATAGATTTCATTAATTTCCCTCTCTGAGAGTTTGGATATAGTATCCTCAAACTCCTGCTGAGACTTAGGCTTAAATAACTTAATAAGGTAGGCAGAGAACAACTCTTGGTCGTCCTGCCCACCTTGTTGAAACTTAGTTGCCATTATAGTTTAATTAAGTCTTTAGTATTAAAGATAGCTTCTTGTAGCTCTCCTCTTGTAGAGAACCATCTACATCTAATACCCTTGAAATATTCATCTTTCTTCTCATCCTTAGATGGTCTAAACGTCATCGTCTCTTTCTTAACTACAATCATCTGAGGTTTATATGGGATGTCTTGTCTTAATGTTACTACATCTCCTGGTTGATAAAACACTTTCTCTTCCATTATTCTATACTTTTAAATCGTTCTTTTAAACCTTCATTAATAACCACCTGCACTTGCTGTTCAGCTACAACTTCAAATCCTTGTCTGAAGAACGGAACAGGTACTCCAGAAGAACGCCTATAATATATATCGTCTCCCGGTTTAATAAACTTACACAAAGGACTTACTTCTATAACATTAGCTACAACTGAAAGTTGATACTCTGTATCTTTCTCTCCGGTGTCTGGATTCTTAAATGCTCCGTCATATTCTGGTATAATAAGTCCGCCTTTAGTCACTTCTATCTTTTGATACGGATTCTTAGCATAAGGTCTAACCAATACGTATGAATTAATAGGCATAATTTCCATACTATTCATCTTCTCTGTTACTTCCTCCGCTTTCTCCAATTCATCTTTAATGTTCTTATTAAGTGCTTTAGTGTAAGTATCTACTGCTTTATTATGTGCTTCCACAGCAGCTTCTTTCTTTAAATCTTTAAATCCATCTGCACCGGCAAAGCTTAATCCTTTACCCCCAAACATTACATCCATTGTTCCGTTATTACTCATAATTTAAATCATTTACCATTTACATGCTGGACATGAAGACTTAATATCTCTAACTTTAGCATTAAGTCTACACCCGCATCCACGTTTATAACCATCTTTACGTTCTGTTGATATATCTCCTGTTTTAGGGTTTAGCCACAGTTTACTGCTACATACATACCCCATAAACGAATCCTTCATAATAGGACATTTCTTACATATTCTAATACGAGCTTTAGCTATTTCTTCGTTATTACCCAGTAACTCGTTCAAGTGCCCATTTACAATATTAGTAATTCCCATAGATTTCTAATGAGCTTTAATTATACTTTACTTTTAATATCTCAAATCCCAGTTTGAAAGATACTCTATGATTATGAACTAGCTCATTAGAACTCTATAGGCTTTCTCTTCTCCTTGATTTCCTCAAGTATACACTGTTTTTTCCAATGCTTACACATACGTTCCACATCATCTTTAAGATAATCTAACTCATGTTCTGTAACGTTACCATTATGGTCATAATGTATAAGCAATAGCTTCTTAATAACAAAATCAGGATTTAATTTCTGAAGCATCCATGCATAGGTAGATAGTTGTAAAGTATAATGTACTTTATTACAGTCCATTAAGTTATTCATAGGATACTTCATCATTTGACTCTTCTTAGTCCTGGTATCAAAGTAAGATTTCTCGTCAATACTTTTATTAGTCTTGTAGTCAACAATGTAAATGTCATTTCCGTCCTTAATAAGTAAGTCAATTTGACCTGCCAACCTAAACTTATTGTCGTCCGACCTTCTGTATATCATATATTCAGGGAAGACTCCTCTTTCTATGCTTAGTAGGTCTAAGTTATTCTTCTCTAAAGATTCATTAGTATTAACTTCAAAAGTTCCGCCTAAACCGTAACTTCTCATTTGGCATGAACTCTTACCTAAGTATTGATGCTCCAAATCACTATGAATCTTTGTACCTCTTTCCTTGGAATCGGCATTAGTTTTAGACCACTCATCCAGTATATCCTGTTGTGCAGAATTAAACTCCGTCTCATTTAAATCGTACATGTCTAAGAAGTACTTCTTATCAAAACGTTTAGTTTCTAATAGTCTCTTCTTCTCCATGGCAAACTGTTCAGCACTTAATAGCTTCTGTAATGCTTTGTATTGCGACCAGAAATCACTGTCGAACTTTTGACAGAACTCATGTATCATTGTTGTTACTGAAGTGTATATAGTATTGTCGATTTCACTCCAATACATATGGGAAGAATCGTTGTAACATATTTCCTTGTTCCTCTTGTCTACTTTCATAATTCATTTTAAATTTCTTCCTAATTGAGTTATAATCTAATAAGGTAGATAGAGGTTGGATACACGGAGCAATAACGGAGTTATAGTACCCCAAATAGTACTCTTTAGTAACTGGATAAATAACAACAATCATTCCTATAGGTCCATCAATTCCATCAATCGGATACATCGCAGCAGACTTTGCTCCAGATTCTTCTAATAAAGCTACTAAATTAGGGAATGTTCTGTAGTAGTTCTCAATAGTGTCAATTCTAATGAATTGGTTGTCATTAATCCTTCCAAGCTCATCACCGTAGTTAATATACTCCAACTCTTTCCATATCTTAATAGTTGCCTTAGTTTCATACCCTCTTCTCTTCTCTGTAAGAGCTGTTAAATAACGATATGATAAACCATGTGTACTTTGTAAGGTATTATGGTAATTCAATAACAAGACATTCGACGCATCCTTATCTTCCATAAGAATATGCTCTATATGCCCGTTAACTTGTGGAGTAATCATCTCTGTATATTTCTCAGCTAATACCTTCTCCGTAACAGCTGCCTGTCTATAATCTTCTAAAATAGCTTTAGTGTGTGAAGAGAAATGAAGCTCTACCATCAAGAATGCAAGCATTATAATGACTATCGTCTTAACACCAGAACTCCAACTGTCAATCCACCTGTACACCTCTTTTAGTTTGCCCAATAACATTAATCTACTGATTTAAAGGTTAGAGATTAATAATAGTTTAGTTTCTTTATTACTTATTTACATTGACACCTTAAATCATTAATTCATCTGATTTGTTTGATAATGTGCAAATTTAGCAATACCTTTGTGAATAAAAAAGTGATTTAACATGTAATTTAATTATGGAATTTAACGCAGAGGAATTATCAAGAATTAATGAGGCTCTGAAAGAGTTACTCGATGATGCGGACCTAGAAGAGGTTCCCATGTTTAGATGTGGTAGTAAGTTAGTAAGGAAAGATAAAAATGGAAGCAAGATTCATATTAAGAAGAAGAATCGCGGCAAATTTACGGCATCAGCTAAGAAAGCTGGACAGAGTGTTCAAGAACATGCTAGGTCTGTACTTAACAATCCTAATGCGACTCCGTTACAGAAGAAGAGAGCTAATTTCGCTAGAAATGCCGCTAAATGGAAGCATTAACTATGAAATTTAAGTACGACAAATCTAAAGGATTGCTATTCTTTATCAATCCGTTACTTCCGGTAAAAGGATATTCATTTATGAATATTTGTGCTATTATGTTTACTAGAAGTGAGGATTATATAAAGAGAATGAGTCAAGCTACAGTTACACATGAGAAGACTCACACGAAACAGATATTAGAAATGGGAATAGTATTCTTCTATTTATGGTATGTAATAGAGTGGTTTATTAAATTACTAGCTAGTGGCAATGCTCACACTGCCTATAGAAACATATCATTTGAAAGAGAAGCTAGATACGCGGCTGAACATCCAGAATATAAGAGGAAGACTTTCAGCTACGGTTGGCTTAAATGGATATTATGAGAATCTCAACTAAAGGAAGAGGGATTATTAGGGCACAACAGGGAGCTGTAGCAAGACCTAATCCTAAAGAGAATTATAAATTGCCAGAGGACCAGAGATAGAGTAGAGTTCTTCGGACTTAAAACTAACGATAATTACGCTAATAATCAGTTAGTTAAGGAAGAGGATATACAGTTGTCAACATTCCAGTATAACTTCAATATACATGTTTCAATAACTAACTCTGGGCTTACGTCTAAATCCTATGACTTTGTAGCAGATGTTTACATAGATGGAGTTCCAGACGGGTTTATAACAATTCCTAGGTCTGGAACTCTAGACTATCAAGGGGCAACTTTCTTTGACAGAAACTTCCACTTTGATTTACCAACTGATTTAACTAATGTCTCTAAATTATTGTTCACTGGATATTTCAGTACATACAGGGTGACTGTAGATGCAGATAGTGTAACAAATAACGCAGTATGCCAATCTGGGGTAACTACTGAAATACCAATAAATAATGCATATATAGGAGGTGACACAGCTAATATTTCTATAAATGTAATTATATAATGAAGTTTGTAACATTCTTAAAGCAAGTATTCACATCCCACTCTGGCATATCATCTAAGAGACTCTGCGGAGTAGTAGGGTGGTTTGTCTGCTTGGGAGTGTTAATATACTGTGCAATAAACGTAATTCAAGCCCCATTAATGATAGACACAGTCCTGTTGTGTTGTATGGGATTGCTTGGCATAGATTCAGTAACAGGAATATGGAAGAGATTCACCAATAACGATAAATCGAATAAATAATGAAAGTAATACCTAAACTACAACAAGGAAACACCATAGAGTCCGATAATACTAAAGTAGTTAGGCCAGAAATTCATGAACCTATTAAAGCTAAACCTAGACAGTATTCCATTGTAGATTTAGGTGGAGAACCTTCTAATGATACCAGGTCAGCTGCTGAAAGAAATAGAGACTATTGGCATCCTATTAAAGGAGCTAAAGCCAGATTCAGGGCTTCTATGTCCAATGAGACTAATCCTTTAGTTGGAATAGAAAGAACTATACTTCCTTCAGCAGCTGGTGCTGCATTAGTAACAACTCCAGCCGCTGTTGTAGTAGGAGCTTTAGGTAATATGACTGTGGATAAGCTTACCGGGGGCTGGGGTAACTGGTTGGAAGATAAAACTGGCATTCCGTCCGAAATTGGAGTTTATACTAATCCAGGAGCTTGGTATGGTGGTGCTAAAGGATATAAGATTGGAAAGGACAAGTTAATAACTAAATCAATTAAAGGTGACGCTGACTTAGCTTGGAATCCTATTAACAAGAACCATTGGATATTTAATAAGGAAGCAAGGACTCCTTCTAATATAGCAATGGCAACAGCTAACAGAATTACTCCATTTCTATCTAAGGTAGAGAAATTACCATTAAAAGTGGCTGCTTATAAAGCTGCCAAGAGAACTAACGGTAATGCATCAGTAAGTTTGCAAGATATAAAAACAATGCCAGCCGACTACACAGGTTCTTCAATACTAGGTGGAGGAAATTTAGAAGGTAGGAATCTATTAGCTAAATATATATTTGATGAGAATCCAGTAGTTAAAAGAATGTTCTTTAATAAAGCTACTAGTAATATCAAACCTATTAGCCGTAATGAAGCAAGGAGAGGATTTAGTCATGGCGATAGATATGAGCAGCTTTATCCTGGGGTTCATAACAGAAGATACGAAATGAGTGCAGTAGTACCCTCTGGTAGGCCATTGAAATTTCAAGAAGCTTCTGAATTTACAGAATACGCAGGAAAGAATCCGATTGGTAAAATTATTGGTAAGGAAGCTGAACCAGTAATGCGTATGGGAGATAAAGAGTTCATGACCTTTAGGCAGCCAGGAACCGATTATATAGGTCCTATTGATGACGTTGCTGGATACTTGGTTAAGTTTCAAATGAATAAGGGTAAGCTTAGACAGACTTCTCAAGATATGTGGAAATTTAATCCTGCTGACTATGCTAAGAGGTGGAATGATTCTCCTAATACTGCTAACCAAGTTAGGCTTACTAAACAAGCTGCATTAATGGATAAAGTAGGTCGTCCGTTTATACTACAGCAATCTAATCCTATATGGATTGAAGGTAAGTCTGTTAGAAATCCAGAATTAGTAACTATGGCACATGGTGGAAGATTTGATTTTAAGAAGTCCCCTCTGTTAAAGAAACGAGAAGAGATTAACGGTAAAAGGGACATGCGTAAGAAGTTCATCAAATCAAGTCGCCCAACCTATAAGAAGCGAATCAAGAAAGCTCAACAAGGAATGAGATTTGTTAGTTATAATCCAGTAAGTAATCCTACAATAGATTATACTGACATTACTAATCCTATTAATCCATTCAGTGAATATAATTACAACACAACTTACGATAAACCAGAGGCTTTAGTAGTACCAGTAAGAGATACTGATGAAACTGATGTAGTAGCTAATAATCCTACAGCAGAGCCAGTAATTAATAAGCCAGTAGCTAGTAAAGTTACATATACTCCTAAATCCTATAAAGGATTAGCTGCATTTAATAAGGCTTATGATGAAGTAGAAGCTAGTAATCCAGAAGCTAAGAAGTATAGGCAATTCCTTACTAAAATGGCAGAGCAGGAATCTGGATTTAATAGTGCAATTCAGAACAGAGCTGGGGCTCCTGCCTATGGTTACTTCCAATTCATGCAGGATGATAAGAAGTATAACAATATTAGGCAGTATGCAGATACGGATATAGAGACATTTAGAAACAATCCTAAGCTACAAATAGAAGCTGCAATTAAACTTGCCAAATCATTCGAGAAGGGATTCAGTAAAGAGGATTTGGAACTTGCTAATAAGAATGGATATTCTACTTGGGGATTATTAGGTGGGGCTTGGTTAGCAGGTAATGGTGGTGTACGTAAGTTCTTAAGAGGACAAGGTAATCCTTCTGATAGACATTGGAGTAAAGAAGGTAAAGGTACTGATGTAGCTACTAGGATTAAGGCATTTAATTTTAAGGAAGGTGGTATTGTTAAATATCAAGAACCTGCACAACCTATTAATAGGTCTGCGATAAGAACAGATGAAGATAAGAATGTTCCAAAACGAAATAGAGCTATTTATAGTACATTTGACGCAACTTGGAACACTCCACCGTGGTATGTAGCAACTGCCAAAGCAGCTAGGGCGGCTTACAAACAAGTAGCTAATCCAGACGAAATGGATTATATAGTGACAGATTCGGTTGCAGATGCAGGTTGGAGGAAGAGATTAGGGTTATCTTATGATAGTAAATTCCTTCCTTCTAATGAAGACGGTAGTGTTAGATTGCCTTCTTACATAGAAGCGGAGATACCTGTTGATACAACTTTATTAAAGGACAGAATAGCAAGGGAGACTAAAATTGCTGAATCTAAGAATATAATGGGTAAAGATTGGCAGCTAGTTACTGGGCTCATAAACTTAGATAAACAGAACTTAGATTCTTTAAGAAAGACCTATAATACTGGTGAACCAACTGTTCTTAACGAATATAGTCATAACAGCAGGAATTTGATTAAGAATGGGAGACTTATTAATGGAGCTCATGAATACAATACACCATTAAATATTCTAAAGAATTATACTGTACAGTATGACTCTAAGAACAGAACGATGAATTATCGTGATATATATGACTTTAATGGCTATGAGTGGGCTATACCAGGGAAGAAATTTAATATTAGAGGAAGTATTAATTTAGATAAGAAATGAAAGTAATTAGAGTGGTATTGTGGTTATTAATAGTAATAGAATGTATTATACAAGCAATACAGTCTTATTGGTGGTATAAATATAAAGGCATTACATATCATCTACTAGTTAAGAATAGTATATTGCCATGTATAGAACGTATCTTATTAATCAGCGTAGCTATAATACTACTCTACTTATTTACAAAATGGATAATTGGTAAATGTTATAAACGGAATGAATGATGAGTAAGAAACGATTAAATCTGCATGAACAGGGATATAAAGCAGGAGACCCTATGTGGGTATCTTGGGATAAAAGGTGGGACGGACCGATGAGACGAGAATTAATGTGGGAAGGTGTATATCAAGAAGAAAGACTAGTAACCACTATTGGCTTCTTTAGGTATGACGATAGAGAGTTCTTGGCTTTAGATAGAACTAAGAGACCAAATGGGTGTGAAGATATTATCTATATTCCAACACCATTAGTAAAGGAGTACGGTAAATTTCATGCGGAATAGTATTCAACCTTTATAAGATATATATTTGTATATAATACCCTAGTATCAGAAAGGTTGAATGTTCGTATAAGAAGATATGCAGAAGCTACTAATTATGCTAAAGTACTTACTGGAGTATATAATGGTATTCCTAAAGGTGAGAATGGTATGATTATTAAGTATCAGAATCCAGCTCAACCTATTAAATATATGGGAGGTTATGATAAGAGGGGTAACATGGTATTGCCAGTTAATAATGAGAATGGTATGAATAATGTAACTTTACCAGAAGTAACAGTTACTCCTAGAAATATTAATCTAGCAGGTGCTGTAGATAGAGGAAGGAGAGAAGCCGCACCTTATGTTAGCACATTATTAACAGGTGCAATATTTGGACCATTATCAGTAGCAGGTGGATATGCAGGTAATGAAGCAGTTAATAAGATTACCAATGTAGCTAGTAATGACAAGTATGATGATTGGTCTGATATGCTCTCTAGAACTACAGGAATGAATCCGGTAGTTGCAGATTTCTTTAACATAGGTAATTTGGCAGGTGGATTTGGAATGCGTAACTTTGGACCTAAGTTAAAGCCAGTAAAAGATATGGCTGTTGGTGGTAATAAATGGGCTAGAGCTACAAGCTCTAATGAAGGACAATATAGTATCAGAAGATGAGTTTGTTAAACGGATAATGAAAGAACATCCAGAGTATAACGAAGTAAGTGTTAGAAATAAATATAAATATCTAACCATTCCTTCAGAGTTTAACTCCCAATTGCATCCCTTAATAGAGTTTGAACAAAGAGCAGGTAAGTCTGGAGTTCCCAACTTCAAGAGTGTTGATGAGATTGATAGACTTATTAATAATAATCCTTATGTGGGGACTAGTGAGAATAATGGACTTAGAAATCTTAGACTTCTATTTAATTATATAATTAAGGATAAGAATGAATTTATGAGAAGATTTAATAAGTATGGATTTGGGGTAGTTCCTGCAACTACTATTATTAACAATTATGATAATGAGTGATGCATTTGTACCATGGTGGGGTGATAAAGAGGTAGTTACTGAATATGTAGCTCCTGGAATTAGATATATAAGAGATGCTAAGACTGGTGAGCTTTTGGCATTTATAGAGGGAGAGGAAGATGATGATATGCTAGGTGAACAACCTAGTAACAATACTTAACATTCTTACATTAGTTTAATTGGCTAATAATCAATAACTTTACATATAGATATACAACTGATAATAATTAAATGGATTAATATGGATAATAAATGGACTAAAGTGCAGGAACATCCCGTTTTAGAATGTGGAGTAATGACTAAAGAAGACGGGCAAGTAAAAGTTACAGCACTATTTAAAAGTAACAACAGTACTATAATGGTGTACAATAAAGAAGATAATTATGTCTTTATGAGAACAGAAGGAGGGATGAACTGGCATCCTATCCATTCTGTCCCAATGGAAATAATTCAACAATTATGCTGAATGTTCTTCTCGAAGTTGTTGCCTTCTAATATATCAACTTCATCAGCTTTGAGTTGCTCATAATCAGCATAGTATATAACGCCTATGTAATTTGATGCTTCTATAATATCTTTGTCATCACGTTCGTGGTCTTCTAGCCTTTGAGGAATATTGGTATCTTTACCACAATAAATTAATCTAGTAGTAGTTTCATCCTTATAGAAGTAAACATAAAGCATACCAAACTCCTCTACCGGTTTAAAAGTAGCAGGTAATGTAAATACAGAGAAGTTATACTCTTTAAGTGATTTACCAAATAATCGGAGTGGAATTGTTACTAATGGCATAATCTTATAAATCTAATGGTTAAACAATATTGCAAAGATAGTAATTAAAT
>OLXO01000613.1_pt1 | contig 11806 bp, 9 predicted proteins | sample 1644181 | NCBI WGS metagenome assembly OLXO01 (sample SAMEA103958163, study PRJEB25191) | human gut metagenome | reverse complement strand
GAAAACGTGCCCGCGCCGCCCTCGCCGAACTGCACGTTGCACTCCGGGTCAAGCTCCCCGGTCTGCCAGAAGCGCGACACGGCCTCGTGCCGCGTTTTCGCGTCCTGCCCGCGTTCGAGCACGAGCGGGCGAAGCCCCGCCATGCTCAGGACCAGCGCGGCGAACATCCCCGCCGGGCCGAAGCCCACGATGATGGGCTGACTGTCCGGCAGCGCCTGCGGCTGCGGGACGCTGTAAAGCGTGTCGCGCGCAATGGACGCCTTCGGACTGTGGGCCATTTTGAGGATTTTATCCTCCCGGCCCTTTACGGCCACGTCGACGGTATAAATGATGCGCACGTCGTTCTTTTTGCGTGCGTCAACGGATTTTTTCTTCAGGTCCAGCTGCTTGATCTCGTTCGGAGAAATGCGCAGCTGCCGCGCAGCGGCCTGCACGAGCCGGGCCATGTCGCCGTCCGGCGGCAAAGAGAGATCACGGATGCGGATCATCGGGGGGACCTCCATGTGTGGGAATTTTCATTATCATATCACAGAACCGGCAAAAACGGAAACCAAAAAACTGCCGCGCCGGATTTTACAAAATGTTCACGCAAACGCAGGGAGCGGCAGTATAATATTCATTATATTGTATCAGAAGGGAGCGCGCTTCTCCTATGGCAAAAACGATCCTGATCGTCGAAGACGATCCGAATATCTCCGAGCTTGTGCAGATGTATCTCGAAAAGGAGGGCTACAACACCCGCATCGCCTCCGACGGCGGACAGGGCCTTGATCTGTTCCGGCAGCTCCGGCCCGATCTGGTGCTGCTCGATATCATGCTGCCCGTGATGGACGGCTGGAGCGTTCTGCGCACCATCCGGCAGGACAGCAAGACCCCCGTCATCATGCTCACGGCCAAGGGCGAGACGAACGACAAGGTGCAGGGCCTGAAGCAGGGCGCGGACGACTATCTCACCAAGCCCTTCGAAATGAAGGAGCTTTTGGCCCGTGTCGAGGCCGTTCTGCGCCGCGCGGGCGGCGAGGACGAGAAGACCAAGCCCCGCCGTCTGGTCTTCGACAAGCTCATTATCGACCTTGACTCGTTCGAGCTCATCGTCGACGGCAAGCGCATCGAGACGCCGCCCAAGGAAATGGAGCTTCTGTTCCATCTCGCGTCCAGCCCGAACCGCGTCTTCACGCGCAACCAGCTGCTCGACGAGGTGTGGGGCTTTGACTACTTCGGCGACAGCCGCACCGTGGACGTGCACATCAAGCGCCTGCGCGAAAAGCTCGAGGGCGTGTCGGACAAGTGGAGCCTCAAGACCGTCTGGGGCGTCGGCTATAAATTCGAGGTCCTGTAACCATGAAAACAACGTTCAGCCGGCAGTTTGCCCTCATTGCGGCGCTGCTGCTGGTCTGTATGATCTTTACGGGCGTTTCGTTCCGGTTTCTGATGCTGGGGTATCTGAAAAACGACAAAAAAGAGACGCTCAGCGCCGACGCGGCCGCCGTCGCCTCGCTGGCCGAGGCGTATGACTCGACGGGTGAGCTGGAGGAAAACTGGGACTTCCGGCTGAGTCTGTCCCTGTTTTCCGACGTCGGCGAGGCCGAGGCACTGGTCTGCGACGAAAACGGCTTCGTCGTGCTGTGCTCCTGCGACGAGTTTAACTGTGAACATATCGGCCAGCAGGTCGATGCGAATCTCATCACCGAAATTGACGCGAACGGCGAAACGTTCCGCGTCGGGACGCTGGCCGGCATCCACGACGGACGGCGATACATCGCGGGCAGGCCCATTGTCGCCAATGATACGGACGAGACGATCGGCTATGTCATCATCTCCTCCGACATGACGCAGATCACGGATTTCATGCAGCGCAGTTCGTCCCTGTTTTTCTATGTGGCGATCATCGTGCTGGTGCTGGCGCTGGCCGCGGCGACGTTTTTGTCGCACCAGCAGGCGCAGCCGCTGGCAAAGGTCGCGGACGCGGCCCGGCGCTTTGGCCGCGGCGAGCTGGATACCCGCGTGACGGTCCCCGAAAGCTGCGGCGAGGAGGTTGTCGATCTGGCGAACGCCTTCAACACCATGGCGGATTCTCTGGAAAAATCCGAGCAGCGCAGACAGGAATTCGTCGCAAACGTCTCGCACGAGCTGAAAACCCCCATGACCACCATCGGCGGCTACATCGACGGGATGCTCGACGGGACCATCCCGCCGGAAAAGCAGCAGCATTATATGCAGATCGTCTCCGGCGAGGTGCGCAGGCTCTCGCGGCTGGTGCGCAATATGCTCGACATCGCGAAGCTGCAGGCCATGGGCGTGGAGGAGAGCCGGAAAACGCGCTTCGATCTCGGCGAGGAGCTGAGCGACGTGCTCATCACCTTCGAGCAGAAGATCTATAACAAGCATCTCGACGTGCGCGTCGATCTGCCGGACAAGCCCGTCTGGACGCGGGCCGAGCGCGACAGCATCACGCAGGTCATCTATAATCTGATCGACAACGCCATCAAATTCTGCCCCGACGGCGGCAGGCTTGCCCTGCGGGTGCAGGTCGACGGCGGCAAGGCCCGCGTGAGCGTCGAAAACACCGGCCCGACCATCGACAAGGACGAGCTGCCGCTGCTGTTCGACCGCTTCCACAAGGCCGACAAATCCCGTTCGGCTGACCGCGAGGGCTGGGGCCTCGGCCTCTACATCGCGAAGACCATCGTCGGCGCGCACGGCGGCGATATCTGGGCCACGAGCGAAAACGGCGTGACGCAGTTCAACTTCACGCTGCCCACAGTCCGCTGACGGACTGCACGGAAGGTTTACAGATCGTTCAATGTCTGTTCAAATCCGCGGGATATACTAAGTGCATAACCAAGCAAGAGGGTGTCTGATATGAGCTTTGACAACAATAGCTTCTATGACGACAATTCCACAAAGAACTGGCAGCCGCAGCCGACGCCGATGGAGGACCGCAGGCGCAGGCACACCGGAAAATGGGTCACGGCTATTTTGATCCTGGGTCTGCTGGCGCTGGCCGTGACCGGCACGGTGCATCTGGTGCGCGATGTCGGCGTGACGCTCAACCGGTCGGATACCGGCTTTCTTCTGACCGTCGGCACGCAGCCGGCGCAGACCGCTCCAACCGAGCAGACGCAGACAGCAAAGGAAACGGAACCGTCCGTTCAGACCGAAGCGCCTGCGCAGACGCAGCAGGCCGCCGAGGAGCTGCCGCAGCTGACAATCACGCGGTCGTCCGCAGGCGTCCCGACCGTCGCCTCCGATGAAGACGGCGCGCTGAGCCTGCAGGAGATCTACCGCCGGTGCATCGGAAGCGTCGTCTCCATCGTGACCGTCACGCCGTCCGGCAAGGCCAGCGGGACCGGCATTATCATGTCGGAGGACGGATATGTCATCACGAACCATCATGTGATCGAAAGCGCGCAGGCCGTGAGCGTCCTGACCGCTGACAGTCAGGAATATACCGCATCGGTCGTCGGCAGCGACGAGACGAGCGATCTTGCCGTTCTGAAGATCGAGGCCGAAGGGCTGCAGGCCGCTGAGTTCGGCGATTCGTCCGTTCTGCAGGTCGGCGACAGCGTCGCCGCCATCGGCGATCCGCTCGGAACGGCGCTGCGCGGCACCATGACCGACGGCATCGTCTCCGCGATCAACCGCGATCTGACCGTCAACGATCGCACCATGAGCCTGATCCAGACGAATGCCGCGCTCAACAACGGCAACTCCGGCGGGCCGCTTATCAACTGCTACGGGCAGGTCATCGGCATCAATACGATGAAGATGAGCAATTTCTATTCCTCGTCCATGACCGTCGAGGGCATCGGGTTTGCCATCCCGATCGACACGGCCAAGCCCATCATCGACGAGCTGATCGAAAAGGGCTATGTCTCCGGCCGTCCGGCCATCGGCATCGACGGCGAGACGCTCCCCGCGACGTACCGCATCTATTACCGTCTGCCGCAGGGCATCTATGTGACGCGCGTTTACCGCAACAGCGACGCTGCCGCCAAGGGCATTTCCGAGGGCGACATCATCACCGCCATCAACGGCGTCTCCGTCACGACGATGGAGCAGCTCAACCGCGTCAAGAACCAGTTCACTGCCGGCCAGACCATCACACTCACCATCTACCACGGCGGCGTTTCCTCCGACGTGGAGATCATTCTCATGGACCGCGCAAACGCATAATAGCGCAAAATACGCCCACGGCGCTCCCAGCGCCGTGGGCGTTACACTCTGTCGAAGAAGCATTATTTTCCTATTTTGCACAGGATTTCTGAGACAGGTGTAGGGGCGGACGACTCTGTCCGCCCGCAGGATGCTGTGTTTTCACGGGAATCTACGGCAAATTCGCAACATTTTTGGGCCGACAGGGTCGTCGGCCCCTACAGCTACGTGGAGAAATGCAATTCGGATTTGCCGAGGGGATTCCCCTTTTCGCTGCTGCCTGCTGCTCGGACTTCCGGGCGCAGCGCGGCGAAATCAAAGCCCATCAAATGTCGTGCCTGTCTGGCGGCGGGCTTCTTCGATGACGGCGGCGGTGAGGATGCTGTCGCGGTTGCGCTTTTCCGGCTGCGTGCCGGAGGCGATATAGCCCGCGAATTCGCGCAGCTCGTACATCATGTTGTTCGGCAGCTTTTCGCGGTATGGCAGCTCGACCGTCTCTCCGCTGCGACGCACGAGCCAGATGCGGCGGATGTGGTTGATATCGTCGAGCAGGATCGAGCCGTCCTCGCCCATGAATGTGGTGGGCGCGGCCTGTTTGCAGACCTTCGACCAGATTGCCTCGCAGACGAAGCCGGAATAGCGCAGAAGCGCGATGCCGCCTGCCTCAAACCCGCTTTCCAGATGGTATGCCTCTGCCGATACGTGCGCGGGTTCACCGAACAGGGAGATAAGCGCGTGGATGGGATAACAGCCCATGTCCAGGATCGCCGCGTTGCACAGCGCGGGGTCAAAGGCGTTGATATGCGGCTCTCCTGCGCGGACGCGGTCGTAGCGGGAGGAATACTGCGTGAACTCCGCTGTGACGCGGCGAAGCGTTCCAATTTCGGGCAGCGCGTCCCGGATGATGGGCAGCGCGTCGTCAAACACCAGCCGCATGGCCTCCAGATAGACCACGTGATTGGCGTTTGCCGTCTCGACGAGCGTCTCCGTCTGCTTTCTGGTCAGAACGCCCGGCTTTTCCAGCAGCACGTGCTTGCCGTGCCGCAGCAGGCACATGGCCTGGTCAAAGTGGCAGAGGTTCGGGCTTGCGATATACGCCGCGTCGAACGCGTCCGAGGCCGCAAACGCCTCCAGATCGGTGAACACTGCGTCCAGATGGTATTTTTCTGCAAATTCCCGGCCAGTTTCCTCGGTTCGTGAGTAAATTGCCGCCGGACGCAGTTCCGGCACCTGTTCCATCGCCGCCAGCATCCAGTCGACGACAAAATTCCGTCCGATGATCCCCACGCGAATGGCCATGCTGTATCCCTCCATAAATGCGCATCCGTCCGGCAAGCCGGGCGGATGCGATATTTTTATCGATCGAGCTTGCCGCCCTCATGCAGCAGCCGGTCCTTGATGTCCCATAGCTTCTGCGACAGATCGACGTAATAGGTGTGCGGGTTGTCAAAACGCTTGACCTCGTCCCAGAGTGTGTCGACCTGCTCGGCGCAGTATTTCTGAATTTCATCCAGCTTCGGCAGCTGATAGACCAGTTCGCCGTTTTTGAAAATCGGCACAAGCAGCTCCTTCGCCGTAAAGTTATAGACCCTCTTGCGCTTCCACGTCGCCTGCGGATCGAAAATTTCCAGATCGCTGCTGTCGTCGACTGTCTCGTCGTGGACGCACAGATAGTCCGCGATAGCCTTGCCGGTGTCGTTGCCGAAGAAACGGTAGACCTTTTTGAAGTGCGGGTTCGTGATCTTGCCCACGTTCTCGCTGATCTTGATCTTGGGGATGATAGTCCCGTTTTCGTCCTCAATGGCCGTCAGCTTGTACACGCCGCCGAACACGGCCTCGGATTTGGCCGTGATGAGCCGTTCGCCGACGCCGAACAGGTCGATCTGCGCGCCCTGGTTGAGGATGTCCTCGATAATATACTCGTCGAGCGAGTTCGAGCACGAGATTTTGCAGCTCTGCCAGCCTGCCTCGTCGAGCAGCTTCCGCGCCTTTTTCGTCAGATACGTCATGTCGCCGGAGTCGAGCCGGATGCCGCATTTTGTAAGTCCACGGGGCTTTAAGACCTCATTGAAGACGCGGATGGCGTTCGGGATGCCGGATTTGAGCGTATTATACGTATCGACCAGCAGCGTGGGGTTCTCCGGATACGTTTCGCAGTAGGCCTTGAACGCCTCGTATTCCGACGGGAACATCTGCACCCACGAGTGGGCCATCGTGCCGCCGGCCGGAACGCCGTAGAGCTGGTCGGTCAGCGTGCAGGCCGTGCCTTTGCAGCCGCCGATGTAAGCGGCGCGCGCGCCGTCGACCGCCGCGTCGACGCCCTGCGCCCGGCGGGAGCCGAATTCCAGAACGGTGCGGCCCTTCGCGGCCCGCACGACGCGGTTGGCCTTCGTCGCGATGAGGCTCTGGTGGTTGAGCGTCAGCAGCAGAAACGTCTCGACGAGCTGCGCCTGAATGGCGGGTGCGCGGACGGTCATGATCGGCTCGCGCGGGAAGATCGGCGTGCCCTCCGGCACGGCCCAGATATCGCCCGTGAAGCGGAAGCCGCGCAGATATTGCAGGAAGCCCTCGTCGAACATATTCCGGCTGCGCAGATACGCAATATCGTCCTCGTCAAAATGAAGCTGCTGCACGTACTCGATCGCCTGCTCCAGACCCGCCGCGATGGCAAAGCCGCCGTTATCGGGCACGGAGCGGAAGAAAATATCAAAATACGTGATGCGGTCCTGCATACCCTGCACGAAATAGCCGTTGCCCATGGTGAGCTCGTAATAATCGCAGAGCATACTCAGATTGGCGTTTTTGTTGATATCCATGATCGTTTTCCCTCATTTTTCTGCCGCATGGGTACATGGGCGGTTTATTCTGCAAGCGCCCGTGCGCGCTGCAGTTTGCTGAGCGGCTGCTCGGACAGATGATAGGTGTCCATAAGCGCCCGCGCGAACGCGGAAAGCGCTTCCTCGCTTCCCTGCTTTAATTCCAGCTCCAGCTCGCACAGCAGCGCCGTCCTGCCCCCGCCGGTCAGATCGCCGACGTCGCCGCAGATCATGCAGCTGGTGTTCTCCGACAGCCGCAGCTCCGCCGTGATGCGGGTGAAGCTTGCCCCGCAGATGGGCGCAAGCGCGTCCGGCTGCAGGGCGGCGATCTCCTGCGGCGCGCCGAGCGCGGCCAGCTTCGGCAGCGCCTCGTCGAGATATTCGCTCTCGACCTCCCACTCGCCGCGCGTATGCCCCTCGCCGGGGGTCTTCATGGTGACGACGCTGCGGCCGTCCTCCGTGCGCAGGCGGAGCATCCAGCGCCGCTGCGCAAGAAAGCCGTCCTCCGTATCGTAATACGTTGTCCGCATCCGGATATAGGCATAGGGCGCGCACAGCTTTTCCATAACCATCCGGCTGCACAGAATGCAGTCGAGCAGCTGCAGATCGCCGACAGCCAGCTTGTATTCCGTCTCCTTACCCAAGTCAAGGCCCCCTCCGGGATTTTTTATTATTCTACGCTATTTTCCCCATAAACGCAAGAAGAAGGATGGCTTTTCTTTTGCTGCCGTGCGCTGGAGCCGTTCCGGCGTTTCCCGCGCCATTTCCCGACGGGTTTCCGCCCGTTCCGGGTGGTACACTGCGCAAAGGAACAAAAGGAGGCGGCGCGATGGGAACAGCAGGAGCGGAGCAGCTGCGGCAGCGGCTGGCGCAGGGATTGGCGGCGCGGCCCGTGCTGCGCGAGGCGCTGCGCGCGCTCGGAGCGGGCGGCTTCAGCCTTGTGCTGGCGGGCGCGGGGCTTTTATCGGCGCACGTGCCGCTGGCGCTTGCGCCGGTGTGCGTGCTGCCGTTTGGGCCGGCGGCTGTGTGCGCGTATCTCGGGGCCGTGGCGGGCTATGCCGTGTTCTGGGGCTTATCGGCTGCGCTGGAGCCGGTCGCGGCGGGCTTTCTGATGCTGGCGGGCAGCTGCCTGTTCCGCGATCTGCTGCCCGCGCAGAGGCGCGGCTTTGTCCCGGCGGCGGCGGGCGGGATCTACGCACTGCTGGGGCTGATTTTCGTTTTGCAGGCCGACGGCGGCATCCGGGCGGCGCTGCTGCTTGCGCTGCGGCTGACGCTGCTGGTCGTGAGCATCCGGGCGCTCTGCCCGGCGGAGGAGACTGCCAGGCTGCGGCCATACGCTGCGGCGGTGTGTCTGCTTGCGGGACTTGTGCGCGTGGAGCTGCCGTTCGGCGTTCCGCTGTCCGTGGTCGGCGCAGCGGCGGTGTGCCTGCTGGTGGAGGACGCGCAGGACGCGCTTCTGATTGGCGCGGCCTGCGGGCTGGTGCTCGATCTCGGGAGCCTTCCGTCTCCGCCGCAGACGGCCTGCTTCTGCCTGCCGCTTCTTGTCTGCCGGATGGCGGACCTTCGCCGGACGGCGCGGGCGGCGGCGTTTGCGGGACTGTATTTTCTGTGCGTGCTCGTCTGGGGCGGGGAGCACGCGGGCTGGACGCTGGGCGTGCTGGCAGGCGCGGTTTTCTCGTGCCTGCTCCCCGGCTTTGCGCTGCCGGATGCGCGGCGGGACGCGCCTGCTGCGGCCAGCACGCTGGTGCAGACGGCGGATGTCCTGCAGCGGATGGAGACAAAGCTGTCTCTTTCCGGGCAGGAAGCCCAGACAGCTCCGGCGCTGATCTTTGACAGCGCGGCGGACGACGTCTGCCGCAGCTGCGTCAAGCACCAGCAGTGCTGGCAGGAGCGCGCGGACGATACCTGCCGTCTGCTTTCGGCCTGCGCCGGGACGATCCTGCGGCAGGGACAGGCGAACGAGGGCGACCTGCCCGCGGGCTTCTGCGCGGTCTGCATCCGGGAGGAGGCGTTTCGCGCGGCCATCAACCGGGCGCTGCGCGCCCAGCAGTCGCAGCTGCTGGCCCTCCGGCGCAGCGAGGAGGCGCGGGAAATTTCCCGCGCGCTGCTCGGTCAGCTTGCGCGCTTTTTACGCGCGGCGGGCCAGAAGCGCCCCGCCGGGGGCGTCCCGCGCTATCGGCTCTCGCTCGGCGTCCGGGCGGTCGGGCTGCGGGGCGATACGCTCTGCGGCGACTGCGGGACAAGCTTCCAGTGCGGCGTGACGCAGTATGTCCTGCTCTGCGACGGCATGGGCACCGGCTCCGGCGCGCAGTCCGACGCGCAGGAGGCGATCTCGGTCCTGCAATCGCTCTTAACGCTCGGCTTTGACGCGATGGACGCGGCGGCGATGCTGAACGAGCTGTATGTCCTGCGGGGCGACGGGTGCTTTTCCACGGTCGACCTGCTGGAGATGGACCTTTGCACGGGCGAGGGGGCGCTTTATAAATGGGGCGCGGCCCCGTCCTATCTCAAGAAGGGCGGAACAGTCAAAAAAATAGGGACAGCCTCGCCTCCGCCGGGGCTGGGTGTGGGAGAGGAACACCGGGCCGAGCGTGTGGGGCTGTCCTTACAGAGAGGAGAGCAGCTGGTGCTTACCACCGACGGCATACCAGAAGCCGCCTGCGAGCAGTATCTGCGCGCGTGCGGGCCGCTTTCGCCGAGGGAGCTTGCCGCCGGGGTCGTCGCGTGCGCCAGCGAGTCAGAGCCTGATGACCGGACCGCGGTGATCGTTCAGCTCGATCCGGCCTCCATGCAGCCTCACCATACCACACGCCGCGCGCGAAGTGTGTCGAAAACGGGCGCGGAACCCCACATTTAGGAAATATTTTCTGTCGAAGCACAAAATACCGGCTCGAATCAGGCCGGATAAAGACGCAGCCTCACCCTGCCGCGGCAGGGTGAGGCTTTGCGCTTATGTTCCGAACAGCAGCTTCATCATCAGCGGGATCGTCAGCAGGCTCAGAAGCGTGCTGACAAACACGCCGGAGGAGGCGGCTGTCTCGTCGGCGCCGTATTGGTAGCTCAGGATCGTCGTGTTGGTGGCGATGGGCATACACAGAAGCACGGTCAGCACGCACAGTGCAAATTCATTCGTCAGCACGTGCCGCAGCACGGCATACGCCAGCAGCGGCACGGCCGCCAGCTTGAGCGCGGACAGCGCGTAGATCCGCCAGCTTCCGAAGATCTGCTTAAAGCGCATCTGCGCAAGCGAGCAGCCCACGATCAGCATGACGACGGGGCTTGTGATATCGCCGACATATTTGACGGTCTGGTGCAGCAGCGCGGGCGGCTGCCAGCCGGACAGATAGACCGCGAATGCCGCAAGCGACGCCGCGACGCACGGCTGCCGCAGCACCTTCCACTGAAACCGGAAGCGCGCCGCGCCGCGCATCAGACTTGCGCCGTAGCTCCAGCAGAAGAGCTGGAAAAACAGCACGAAGATCGTGACGTAAAACGCCGCGCCGCTGCCAAGCAGAGACTCGACGACGGGATAGCCGAGAAAGCCGGTGTTGGAGAAGATGAACATGAACCGGTACAGCCCGCGCTCCGCGTCCCTGACGCGCAGCAGCCGCACGGCCGGGAAGCTCAGGGCGATCAGCGCAAGATAGATCAGCGCGATCAGCCCCGCCAGCCGGAGCGTCTGCCCAGTCGAGAGCAGGCGCTCCCCCGTCAGTGCAGAGGCGAGGATCTGCATGGGGTTTGCAACGTTTACGACGAGCGCCGAGAGCTTTTTGTTGCTCTGCGTGTCCATCACGCCGCCCTTTGCGGCGCAAAAGCCGCAGGCCATGCAGAAAAACAGCATGACCATCCTCCGGCACAGGGAGAGAATATCCATCCTGCCCGCTCCTTCCTGCCGGGCAGAGGCCGGCCTACAACGGACTTTTTTTGATTTTCGCGAACGCGCGGGGGTATTTCGTCGGCGTGGGCCTGATTTTGCGGATGACAACAGCCTTATGCAGCGCGTCCTGAATGGGATACTCGTACACCTGCTCGATCATTCCGCCCAGCAGCGCCACGGCGCGCTTTGCTTCTTCCATCTCCTCGCCCGCCAGCGCGCCCTTCATCGCCAGAAACGCGCCGCCTACCTTTACATACGGCAGGCAGAGCTCTGCGAGGATATTCAGCCGCGCCACGGCGCGGGACGTCGCAATATCATACTGCTCCCGGCGGGTCTGGACAAATTCTTCCGCCCGGGCAGTGACGACCTCAGCCTCCACACCCAGCTGCGGCAGAATTTCCCGCAGCCATGTCATGCGCTTGGCCAGAGAATCCAGAAGCGTCAGCTCGATCGACGGCTCGGCGATCTTCAGCGGAACGCCGGGAAAGCCCGCACCGCAGCCGATATCGATCACGCGCTTTCCGGAAAAGTCCTCCGCCCGCAAAAGCGCGATGCAGTCGAGAAAATGCAGCTCGGCCACAGCCTGCGGCTCGGTGATGGCCGTGAGGTTCATGACCTTGTTTTTTTCGATCAGCGCCTGCCCGAACGCGCAGAGCGTGTCGATCTGCTCCGGCGATAAGCCGGAGCGCGCTTCCAGTGCTTCCCTCATTGATCTGCCTTTCGGATATACAGCACGCCGAGCGTTCCCGGCCCGCAGTGGCTGCTGACGGTGCAGCCGGCCCGCGTGACGCAGATCTCCTCAAACGGCTGTAACTTTTGCACAGTTTCCACAGCCTTTTGCACCGTTTCTTCCGACACGCCGGAGTGCGTGATGAACACGCGGCGCAGTTCCAGATCGCTGCGGTTTCCAATTTTGTCGGTGATATACTCGCAGACGCATTTGTCAAAGCTGCCGCGG
>OLXO01000565.1_pt1 | contig 12850 bp, 16 predicted proteins | sample 1644181 | NCBI WGS metagenome assembly OLXO01 (sample SAMEA103958163, study PRJEB25191) | human gut metagenome | reverse complement strand
GGCAAGTCGTACCAACGCCGCATGAGGCGTGGCTGGTAACATAGGGCTTCGCCCGCAAAATAAATACCCCCGGCTTCGCCGGGGGATATTTATTCATGTATTTCAATATATTTCATAAACGACTTCGACACTTTCAAGAGGCCGTTGATATAGCTGCCTTTTCTTCCCTTCTGGCTCATAAACGTGCTGAATTGCCGCACCACAGCCAAATTGATTTCCTCTACCTCTTGGATGTGCGCCTCCTGCTCACAAAAGCGCAAAAAGAGATTGAGGCTATTCCGATACCCGCGAATGGTCTTCGGGGTATACTTCCTAACCTCAATCTCAATCAAATATTCTCTGATAGCGGCGCTGATTTTCATGTCATTTTCTCCTTTGGTATGTCGCAATCAAAGGGGAATGTATATCACAGCGCAATCGATGTATTTCGCAACCGAGAAAAAATCAGTTCCGAAAATGCATTGTTTTACAGAAAATCAGCTTCTTTTCCGCAGGAAAAGTTCCATCAATCCTGCTGCCAGTTATGCCAGACGTTCTGGACATCCTCGTTGTCATCCAGCATGTCCAGCAGCTTCGTCATGCTGCGGACGTCATCCTCGTTGGTCATGGTGATGTAGTTCTGGGGCACCATCTCGATCTCGGCGCTCTCGAAGGTGTAGCCCTTCTCCTCCAGCGCCTTCACCACGTCGTTGAAGCTGTCTGGGTCGGTGGTGACCTCGAACACGGGGCCGTCGGCCTCCATGTCCTCGGCGCCGGCGTCCAGCGCATCCATCATGACGGTATCCTCGTCCAGCTCCTCGTCCTCATTGTTGATGACGATAACGCCCTTGCGGTCGAAAGACCAACTGACGCAGCCCTGCGCGCCCATGCCCTTGCCGAACTTGTCGAAGTAGTGGCGGATCTCCGGGGCGGTGCGCTGGCGGTTGTCGGTCAGTGCCTCCACGATGACGGCGATACCGCAGGGGCCGTAGCCCTCGTAGGTGACAGCCTCGTAGTTGTCGGTATTGCCGGAGCCCAGCGCCTTGTCGATGGTGCGCTTGATGTTGTCGTTGGGCATATTGGCCGCCTTGGCCTTGGCCACCACGGTGGCCAGACGGGAGTTGTTGGCGGGGTCACCGCTGCCGCCCTGCTTGACGGCCACGATGATCTCCTTGGCGATCTTCGTAAAGACAGCGGAGCGCTTGGCGTCAGCCGCGCCCTTGGTCTTCTGGATATTGTGCCACTTGGAATGTCCGGACATAGTTTACTTCTCCTTTATGCAGTATTGGATGACCTCGCTGCTGTGCGCGGTCGTTTTTATAACAGTGGCTGCGGGGAACACCTTTTGCAGATAATCGGCCAGCGGGACGCAGATCACATCCTCCGTGGGGAAATGCCCCGCGTCGATGAGGTTCAGCGCCGTGGTATCCAGAAAATCATGGTACCGCAGGTCGGAGGTTACAAAGGTGTCGCAGCCGGCGGCGATGGCCTTGGGGATATAGTCGCCGCAGGCGCCGCCGCCCACCGCCACGCGGTGAACGGGCTTGCCGCAGTCCGTATACCGAAGACCATTGCATCCTAAAGATTCTATCACAAAACGGGTGAACTCCACAAGGGGTATTTCGCATTTTAACGTGCCGATCCGCCCGATTTTTTCTTCCGTCAACGGGGAGAGCTGCGTAAGCCCCAGTTTTTCGGCCAGCACATCGTTGACGCCGCCGTCCGCCGCGTCCAGATTGGTATGCATGCAGATGGCGGAGATGCGGTTTTCCGCCATCTTCGTCAGGATGCGGCCCTGCCGGTCGTCGGTACGCAGGGTCTGAACGGGGTGCCATGTACAGTTCATCACCGGGTGGTGTGACACGATGAGATCGAACCCGCCTTCCACGGCCTCCTGCACCACCGGTTCCGTGATATCCAACGACACCAGCACGCGGTGCACCTCCCTGCCGGGGTCACCCACCAGCTGTCCCACATTGTCCCAGCTCTCCGCCATCTGGCGGGGCGCCCAATCAAAGAGCTTCTGCTCCACTTGCTGTACGGTTATCATACTTTACACCTCTTTTGCTCCAGTTCCTCCGCCAGCGCGTCCATATGTGCCGCCTGCGCGGCGGCATCCGGGTTGCTGCTGCGGCGCAGCCCCTCCGCCGAGCGGCGCAGCTTAGCCGCATGCTCCGACAAACAGGCGTCGTACAGCGGGTCGTCCGCCAACAGGACGCCGCACAGGGCCTCCGCTTCGGTCAGTGGACGGTGGGTGCCGCCTGTTACTATCAGGATAGGATAGAGACGGCCCTTGTCCTCCACCAGATGTTCGCCTGTAAAGGTATATCCATTGTCAGCCAGCCAATGGCGCAGGTCTGCGGCCTTTGTCATAGGCTGAAGCAGCAGCGTGTGCCGCCCGTCCTTTGTCCATGGGGCCGCCTGCAGAATAGCGATGATCGTCTCGCCGCCCATGCCGGCGATGACGATGACATCCGTCTCCTCCGGCGCGATGGCGGACAGACCGGGGCAAAGGCGGAAGTCGATGTCCGTCACGCCGTACTGCATCGCCGTGCGGCGAGCGTGCTCCAGCGGCTCCGCGCCTATGTCGGAGGCGATGGCGGAAAGTATCCGCCCCTGCTGCAGCAGCGATACCGGCAGGTAGCCGTGGTCGGTGCCCACATCCGTCAGACGGCAGTCCTCCGGCACCAGCCGGGCCAGCATGTGCAGGCGGGGCTGCAGGGCCAGTTGCTTATGTTCCATTTCTCTCCCTCAGCACAGAAAGCGCCACGCATACAGCCGTATGCGTGGCGGCTCTTCTGTTTATTCCGCGACAGGCTTGTTGGCTTCCTCGTTGACGACGGCCAACAGCTTGTCCACGTCAATGCCGTGGACGGCGCAGGCCTCCTCCACCGTTTCGCCGCGGGAGGAAGGGCAGCCCAGACAGTGCATGCCGATGGACAGGAAGATGGGCGCCGTCTGGGGGGCAACATCCAGAATATCACCGATAATGGTGTCTTTCGTGATCTCGATCATGTGAATAACCTCCGTATGATAGTTGTAGGTATAGTATACCCCAATATCCCGTAGGTTTCAACAGGATTTTTGGAAGAAAAGAAAGGATACGCGCCTTCTGGCGCGTATCCTTTTCATATCATGATCGATAGTGTGCAGAATAACTCAGCCGTTCTCGCGCATCTCAGCGAAGCAGGCGCTGCAGTAAACGGGACGATCGCTCTTGGGCTCGAAGGGCACCTTGGCCTCGCCGCCGCACTTAGCGCAGACAGCGGTGAAGTACTCACGGGGACCGCGGGCGGCGTTCTTGCGAGCATCGCGGCAGGCCTTGCAGCGCTGGGGCTCGTTCTGGAAGCCACGCTCGGCATAGAACTCCTGCTCACCGGCGGTGAACACGAACTCGTTGCCACACTCTTTGCACACTAAAGTCTTGTCTTCGTACATGATTTTACCCTCTCTTTGAGAAAAAATATATTGCGCTCAGCCGTTGCTGATATCGCCGGATAAAAGTTGCCGCGCTATTTTGCGGCGTATGCGCTGCACAGCGTTGTCCACCGATTTGGGGGACTTGCCAACAGTCTCTGCGATCTCACGGCAGGTGAGACCTTCTAAATAATACCCTAAAATCTTTACCTCGAATTCGGACAACAGCTTGCGGGCGTTTTCCAACAGACTGGCAGCTTTTTCTCTGTCGATCAGGAGCCCCTCCGGATCGGCATTGGCAAAAGAGAGATTCGCGTCAAAGAATGAGGGATCAAGTGGAACCGCGTGGTTCAGCGGTGCATGCTTGCCGGAGGCGGCGGACCTCAGAACAGAGTACAGCCGGCGGCGGATGCATGTCTCGGCAAAGGTATAGAACGAGGCGCCATGTCCCGGCTCATATTCCCGGATGGCCTTGATAAGGCCGAACATACCCTCCTGCAGCAGATCCTCACTGTCGCCCCCCGCCAGAAAGTACGGACGGGCGCAGCTGCGTACCAGCCGGTGATAGCGCGCGGCCAGCACCTCCTCCGCCAGACGGTTCCCCGCCCGGACGGATGCGCACAACGCCTCGTCGCCCTCTGTCATCAGATGGTTATAATCTGCCCGTGTATCATTTACCATAGTGCATTATACCTTTTTACAAAAGAAGTTGTCAAGCAATTGCGTAAAGTTTGTCAAAAATAACCCAAATTCGATGGTCATTGCCGTCGATATGACGTATTGCTTCTTCTCTTTTGGCGATTCGATGTTTATAAAGAGAGTTGCACCGGCTCCGGACTGCTGATGTGCAGGTGCTCGTAGGCCTTCCGGGTGACGCAGCGGCCGCGGGGGGTGCGGGTCAGGAAGCCGAGCTGCATCAGATACGGCTCGTACACATCCTCCAGCGTGACGGATTCCTCGCCAATGGTGGCGGCCAGCGTCTCGAGTCCCACCGGGCCGCCGCCGTAGTTCTCGATGATGGCGCGGAGCATGCGGCGATCCACCTGATCCAAACCCAGATAGTCCACCTCCAGCGCCAGCAGGGCCTCGTCGGCCACCTTGCGGGTGATGACACCATCGGCTACCACCTGCGCAAAATCCCGGACACGGCGAAGCATCCGGTTGGCGATACGGGGCGTACCCCGGGAGCGGCGGGCGATCTCCATGGCGCCCTCCGGCTCGATCTCCACGTTGAGGATGCCGGCACTGCGCTTGACGATGGTGGCCAACTCCTCCGGGGTGTACAGCTCCAGCCGCAGGGTGACGCCGAAGCGGTCGCGCAGCGGCGCGGACAGGGAGCCTGCCCGGGTGGTGGCGCCGATCAGCGTGAAGCGCGGCAGATCCAGCCGGATGGAATTGGCGGAGGGGCCTTTACCAATGATGATGTCGATGGCGTAATCCTCCATGGCCGGATACAGGATCTCCTCCACAGACCGGTTCAGGCGGTGGATCTCGTCTACGAACAGGATGTCGTTCTCATTGAGGTTTGTCAGCAGCGCCGCCAGATCGCCGGGCTTCTCGATGGCCGGGCCGGAGGTGATGCGGATATTGACGCCCATCTCCCGAGCGATGATACCGGCCAGCGTGGTCTTTCCCAAACCCGGAGGGCCGTGGAGCAGCACATGATCCAGAGCCTCCGTGCGGCGGCGGGCGGCCTCGATGAAAATGGACAGGTTCTGCTTGGCCTTCTCCTGCCCGATATATTCCGCCAGTGTGCGGGGACGGAGAGATGTCTCACCGGCATCCTCGTTCAGAAACGTCTTGGCGACGATGGGTTCCTCGTAGATATCTGCGCCAAAGTCGATGCTCATGCTGTCCCCTCCCCTACTTTACCATTTTTTTCAGTGACTGGCGGATGATCTCCTCCAGCGGCAGCGCGTCCATGTCGATGCCCTTCAGGGCGGCGGCGATCTCCTGACTGCCGTAGCCCAGCACCGCCAATGCGGCGGCGGCTTCGCCGGACTTGCTGTTCTGGACAGGCAGCGGCACCGACACGCCGCTGCCTGCGTCGAAGCTGCCCTGCTCCTTGGCCAGCTTGTCCTTCAGCTCCAGAATGATGCGCTGGGCGATCTTCTTGCCGATGCCCGGCGCGGCGGTCAGCGCCTTTTCGTCGCCCATCACCACCGCCATAGCAAGCTGCTGGGGCGTGGTGGACGACAGGATGGACAGCGCCGCCTTGGGCCCCACGCCGGACACACCGATGAGCATTTTGAAGCTGCGCAGCTCGCTCTGGCTGGCAAAGCCGAACAGCTCCATGGCGTCCTCCCGGACGTTCAGATAGGTGTAGAGCTTGGCGCGCTCCCCCTTTTTCAGCTGGGAGAGTGTGTAGTTTGTGGTGGCGCAGGCATATCCCACACCGCCGCAATCGATTACGGCCAGACCAGCCTCCAGCTCCGCCACAGTACCGTTGACATAGTAAAACATATCAGACTGTCTCCTTCACGTTGGGGTCCTTGCGCCGCAGCAGACTGGTGGCGCTGCGGGCGTGGCAGATGGCGATGGCCAGCGCGTCCGCAGCGTCGTCGGGACGAGGCACGGCGCTGAGCTTCAGCAGCCGCCGCGTCATGTCCATGACCTGCTTTTTCTCCGCCAGACCGTAGCCCACCACCGCTTGCTTGACCTGCATGGGCGTGTACTCATAGATGGGCACACCCAACTTCTCCGCCGTACAGAGGATCACGCCGCGCCCGTGAGCCACGGCGATGCCAGTGGTGATATTCTTGCTGAAAAACAGCTCCTCGATGGCGATCTCATCCGGCTTGAACTGCTGGATCAGCTGGGTCAGATCCTGCTCGATCTGCACCAGACGGGTGGCCAGCGGCATCCCTGCGGACGTATTGACCGCGCCGTACTGCAGCATCCGCACGGCGCCGCGCTCCGATTCGATCAGTCCGAAGCCCACGATGGCCACGCCGGGATCGATGCCCAAAATGCGCATGGTTTTCCTCCGCCTCTTAAACATTAGTTCTATTATAGCAAAGCGGCGGCAAAATAGCAACAAAAACCGCCCGGCAAAAACCGGGCGGCAAAGCAGCATATCAGCAGCGGATGCCGTATAAATGCTCAGGCGCGGGGATGGGCCTTGTTGTATACATCCTTCAGCTGTTTTTTGATGACATGGGTATAAATCTGCGTAGAGGAGATATCAGCGTGGCCCAGCATCTCCTGAATGGAGCGGAGGTCGGCACCGTTTTCCAGCAGGTGCACCGCAAAGGAGTGGCGCAGGGTGTGGGGCGTAATGTCCTTGTCGATCTCCGCCTTCTCCTGATAGTACTTGATGATCTTCCAGAAGCCCTGTCGGCTCATGCGTTCGCCGTTCATGTTGACGAACAGGGCCGGTTCGTCCTCGTCGGCGATGATGCGGGGGCGGATATCCTTTACATAGTCCTCCAGCGCCCGGACGGCGGCGGGGTACAGGGGCACGATGCGCTCCTTGCCCTTGCTGCGGCAGCGGATAAAGCCGGCGGAAAGGTTCACGTCGTTGATGTCCAGACCGATCAGCTCCGACACGCGGATACCGGTGGCATACAGCAGCTCCAGCATGGCGTGGTCGCGGAAGCCCTTTTCATCCACGCACTTGGGCTGCTCCAGAAACAGCTCCACCTCGCGGTTGGTGAGGATCTCCGGGTATTTGCGCTCCACCTTCATGGCCACCACGGACTTGGCGGGGTTGGTCTTGACCGCACCGGTCTGCACCATATAGCTGTAGAAGGACTTGATGGACGCGGTAGAGCGGGTCACGGTGGCAGGAGATTTCCCGTTGTGGTTCATGTAGAGCAGGTACTCGTTGATGGTGTCCTTTTTCACCTTTCGCAGGTCGGCGGCGTTATTGGCGATGAGCCAGCTCTGGAACTGGGTCAGGTCACGTATGTAGGAGCTGAGGGTGTTGGCGGAGGCGTGCTTTTCCTCGGCGAGATAGTCGCGGTAAGCCGCGATGTAATCCGTCATATTCCCTCACTCCCTTCTCTTTACGACAGCCGCGCCAGAATAAGCGCGAAAAATTTCGGTACAATGGCGCACTCCACCACCGTACCGGTAAGAAGCACAAACACACAAAACAGCAGCATCCGCCACGGTATCCCGCTTTTGACAGGTCGCTTCTGCGTCAGCGTCTGGCAGGCGCGAGAAAAACCGTCCTGCGAGATGCAGAGCATGCACGGCAGCAGGAACAGGCACCGGAGCCCCAGTGCCGCCAGCGCCAGCAGTACGCCCTGGTGTCCCAGCGACGCCGCAAAGCAGCAGACGGAGAAGGACAGACAAAAGCCCTGCACCATGCACAGCGCCGGGATCAGCACCGCTCCGGCCGCGCTGAGTCCGCACAGGAACGCCAGCAGCGGACAACGCAGGTATGCCGCCGCCGTGGACAGTACGGACGACGGTTGCTGCACCCGGCCCTCCGCCAGCTGTGCATAGCTCTGCACGTAGGCGCCGAGCTGGGCCAGCGCTTCACTGCCGATCCTGCGGTGGACGGGCCACGCGGCCAGCATCCCTATCAGGAAGCAGATACACAAGGTCAAAAGGCGCATGTCCGGCGGCGCGGACGGGCGCGCATGCTTTTTACGCAGCTTCATGGGCTCACCTCGTCCTACCTTATGAGCCAAGCTGTATAAATAGACCGCGAACGAACGTACTCAATAATATATGGCAAATTGCCTGAAACCGCAAGGGCTTTTGCGCAAAAAGCCGTTTTTTGTAAATTATGTCAAAATGTTATGTAAACAATATTATGTTAACTCTTGAAACGAGACGGAAGCAGCGGCGGAAAAGCGGTGGAAACTGCGATATGTGGTCAGAGCGCGGAAAAACGCGCACAACATATTGGCCGCTGCCATTCTGCCCTCTGCCGCGCCGGGAGCGCTGCTCTCCGTCAAGGGATTTTGGGCGAAAAGGCAAATTTCGTTATTTTAACCATGCCCCGTTTTATGTTACCGCCGCTTGCGGCGCGGGACGGCGCGTGCCCGCTCCTTCGACTGCCGCTTATCAGGCTGCCGTTTTCCCCTCTTTCGTCCCAACAGACCCGCCAGCAGCGCACCGCCGAACAGTCCCGCCGTCAGCAGCAGGCCATGGGCGGAGAAGTCCGTTTCGCCGCTCAGCGCGATCAGCCATACCGCCGCGTACAACAGCACAGCCAGTGTCAGCGCCTGCGGCAGCGGTCCGGCCTCTCCCGCTCCCCTCCTGACCGCTTGCCGCGCACCCACGAACACGGACGCCGCGTAGGCCGTGCAGACCATGACCGGTGCGGCATTCTCCGGCAACAGGCCCCGCTGGAGCATCAGAGACGCTGCCGCCAGCAGCAACAGCAGCAGGAGCATGGACAGCAGCAATCCCTTCCACAGGGACGCACCCAGCAGCTTTTTGAAAGACATAAAAATACCTCCCCCAAATGCTTTTTTACAGCATATTCGGGGGAGGTATTTTTCTATGCAGGAAAACTTACTGGGCGTCGCTGTCGTTGGACTCCGTCTCGGCAGGGGCCTCGACGGCCTGCTCCTCGGCCTTTTCCTCAACAGCCTTCTTGTCCTTTTTGACGGGACGCTGCTGGGCGGCGGCCTGCTCGTCCAGCGTGCCGACCTGACCAATGGCGGACTTCAGGAACTCCACACGGACGCGATCCTCGCTGGTCTCGATGACCACGGTGCGGTCGGTAATGGAGACAACGCGGCCGTACACACCGCCGATGGTGGTGAGCCAGTCGCCTTTCTTCAGGGAACTGCGCATCTCCTCCGCCTGCTTTTTCCGCTTATTCTCGGGGCGGATCATCAGGAAGTAGAAGATGGCGATCATCAGAACGATCATCAGGATCGTGGAACCCATACCGGTGCCGGAAGCGGCGCCGGAGGTAGATGCTGCGTATGCGATGTCAAACATGGAACGTTACTCCTTTTTTACAAAGTATTACTATTATACAAAACCTTGCCCTCTTTGGCAAGAGGTTTCACACACGTTCTGCCAGTTTTTTGCTGTAAGTTTCCCGGAAGGCGTCAAAGCTTCCCTCGTTGATGCTGTCGCGGATGCGCAGGGTCAGCTTGTTATAAAAATACAGGTTATGCATCACCGCCAGACGCATGGCCAGCATCTCCTCCGCCGTGAACAGGTGGCGCAGGTAGGCGCGGCTGAAGCTGCGGCACACCGGACAGTCACATTCCGGATCAATGGGGCTCTCGTCCAGCTTGTATTTGGCGTTTTTGATGTTCAGCGTACCGCGCCATGTGAACAGCTTGCCGTGGCGGGCGTTGCGTGCGGGCATCACGCAGTCAAAGAAGTCCACGCCCCGTGCCACGCCCTCGATGATGTTGCTGGGCGTACCTACGCCCATAAGGTAGCGGGGCTTGTCCACCGGCATGTGGGGCTCCACCGCGTCGATGATCTCGTACATCACCTCTGTCGGCTCCCCCACCGCCAGACCGCCGATGGCGTAGCCGTCGCAGTCGAGCTTGGCGATCTGCTGCATGTGCCAGATCCGCAGGTCGGCATAGGTCGCGCCCTGGTTGATGCCGAACAGCATCTGCCGGGGGTTGATGGTGTCCGGCAGTGCGTTGAGCCGGTCGTGCTCCGCCTTGCACCGCGCCAGCCAGCGCAGCGTCCGCTCACAGCTGGCCTTGGCGTAGTCGTAGGCGGCGGGATTCTCCACGCATTCATCAAATGCCATAGCAATATCGGAGCCGAGGTTGGACTGGATGCGCATGCTCTCCTCCGGCCCCATGAAGATGCGGTGGCCGTCCAGATGGCTGGCGAAGGTAACGCCCTCCTCGCTGATCTTCCGCAGGCCCGCCAGTGAGAACACCTGAAAGCCGCCGGAATCCGTGAGGATGGGGCCGTCCCAGCGCATGAACCTGTGCAGGCCGCCCAGCTGGCGCACCACATCGTCGCCGGGGCGCAGGTGCAGGTGGTAGGTGTTGGACAGCTCGATCTGCGTGCCCAGCTGCTCCTTCAGATCCAGCGCGCTGACACCGCCCTTGATGGCCGCCTGTGTGCCCACATTCATGAACACCGGGGTCTGCACCTCGCCGCCGTGGGCGCAGGTGAACACGCCGCGCCGGGCCTTCCCCTGCGTTTTGATGACTTTGAACATTTATGCCTCCTCCATATCGTCCAGCGCCTTCTCCGCCATGCGGCGGGAGCCCAGCAGCCAGACCAGATCGCCGTGCTGTATCACGAAATTCACGTCCGGCCCGATGATGGGCAGCAGGTTCCGCTGCAAGCCCAGAATCATGCAGTCGTAGTTCTCGCGCAGACCGCTGTCGCGGATGGTGCTGCCGGCCAGATGGTCGTTTTTCGCCACGTCCAGCGTGTATGTGTAAAGCGCCTTCTCACCGGCGATGTAGGTGTGCAGCGTGGGGATATCCGCCGTCTCGCCGGCACCCACGGACAGCCGCAGCGATACCAAATTCTCCCGCTCACCGAGAACGGCCAGCAGGTCACCCTCGCTGAGCACCGTGTCGCCGGACGGAATGTCCAGCTCCTTCTTGCTGCGGACGATCTTGATGATATTCACGCCGTAGCGCCGGCCCCAGCCGAGAGCCCGCAGATCCTTCCCGGCCTCCTCCGGCGGGCAGGTCAGCTCCGTCACATACAGCTTCTCATCCAGCCATGTTGCATCGCTGCTGTCGCCATACTGCTGGAGCAGACGCTCGTTAAAGTTGGTGAGGAACCGTGTCTCCACCGAAAGGTACGCCGAGGCAAACCAGCCGAAGTGACCGGCCACCAGCACCGCCGCCGCCAGCAGCGGCAATATCCACAGGCTGTGGATGCCCAATACCGTGCGGATGGGCAGGAACACGATGAGCACGATGATAAGGACGCGGATGATGCTCAGAGCGATAAGCGGCAGACGGAAGCTGCGCTTCTTGGCCCACAGTACCGTGTACTGGGGGGAATGGGCGTCCAGCATGGGGCGGACGAACATGGCAATGCAGAGGTACACGGCGCACAGCGTCACCGCCTTGCTGACCCACGGCGCGGCAGGGATCGTCTCCTCCAGCAGCGGCAGCAGTACCGTGTCGCCCAGAATGACGATGCCCAGCATCAGCGTGCCGTAGAACACCGTTCGCTTTATATAGCGCCGCAGGAACACCGCCCAGTCGCCATCCTGCTCCTTGGAGGTCTGCTCCTCGTCCGTGTAGCGATCCAGCTTCTGCACCAGCTTCTCCGGCAGCAGCTTTTCAATGCCGGCGCAGATGCCGTCGGCGCTCTTGATAAAGAACGGCGTGGTCAGCGTAGTGATGACGGATACGGAAATGATGATGGGATAGATGTAGTCCGCGATCACGCCCAGCGACAGGCCCAGCGACGCAATGATAAACGCAAATTCACCGATCTGCGCCAGTGCGCAGCCGCAGTGGATGGCCTGACGCAGCGTGTGGCCGGACAGCAGCACACCCAGCGAGGAGAACAGCAGCTTGCCCACGATGGTCACCAGCGTCAGGATGAGGATTGGTACGATATACTTCACCACGGCGCCGGGATCCAGCATCATACCCACGGAAATGAAGAACACCGCGCCGAACAGATCCTTGACACCGGCGATCAGGTGCTCCACCCGCTCGGCATGGACGGTGCCCGCCAGCAGTGAGCCGGCCAGAAACGCGCCCAGCGCCGAGGAGAAGCCCAGCGCGTCCGCCAGCAGTACCATGCCGAAGCAGATGCCCAGCGATACGATGAGCAGCGTTTCGTCGCTCATCAGCTTAGAGGCCTTGTTCAGCAGCGTGGGCAGCAGGAAGATACCCAGCACCAGCCACAGCACCAGATACAGTACCAGCAGTCCCAGCTGCAGCGCCAGCGCGCCGCCGGAGATGGACTTACTGACGGAGATGGTGGACAGGATGATCATCATGAAGATGCCCGCGATGTCCTCCATCACCAGCGTACCGAATACCAGCTGGGCGAAGTCCTTCTTTCGCACATTCAGTTCGTCAAAGGCCTTGATGATGATGGTGGTGGACGACATGGACAGCATGCCGCCCAGGAAGATACTGTCCATGGTGCCCCAGCCCATGAGCTGCCCCACGGCGAAGCCCATGGCCAGCATGCCGCCTACCTCCACCAGTGCGGTGATGATGGCGGTGCCTCCCACGCTGGCCAGCTTGTGGAGGTTGAACTCCAGGCCCAGACAGAACATCAGGATGATGATGCCGATCTCGCTCCATGTGGCGATGGCCTCGCTGTCGCCCAGCGAGAAGAAGAACGGCATGTAGGGTCCGATAAGAAAGCCCGCCAGTATGTAGCCCAGCACAAGGGGCAGGTTCAGCTTTTTGAAGATCACGGTGATGATGCCGCCCGTCAGCAGAATGACGGCCAGATCGGAAACAAGCTCCGGCAGATGCATCTGTGTTCCCCCTTCTTTAACGAATAAACATCGCGTCACCGATGCTCACGCGAAGCGTGATTTTCGGATTTTCTGCATAGTAATTCATCG
>OLXO01000531.1_pt1 | contig 13500 bp, 10 predicted proteins | sample 1644181 | NCBI WGS metagenome assembly OLXO01 (sample SAMEA103958163, study PRJEB25191) | human gut metagenome | reverse complement strand
ATTAAGGCTCCGAACAGAACTGCACTTAAAAACTTTTTGTTCATAAATAAAGATTTAAATTTATAAATTTAAAAAACTAAAAATTGGTTATACATATACTGTTATAAAAGGACTTCATTCTTTATTTCCAAGTTTACCAGATTCCTCTCGCGCGCCGCATACCGTTTCGGTGTCATACCCGTCTGACGGACGAAAGCCAGATAGAAAGGACTCTTCGAGCCGAAGCCACTCCGTGACGGAACCTCACCCAGCGGACAACCGCCGTTGCGAAGCAACTCCTTAGCGTATTCCACCCGGTAGCGGTTAAGCAACTCCTTCAGGTGACAACCGAAGTAGCGGTTCACCGCATTGCTCAGGTAAGTCTGGTTTGTTTCGAGCATCACACTCAGTTTCTTTAACGAAAGAGAGGAATCAAGGAATGCCCGACGTATCTCCAACTGATACAATATACCTTTATATATAAGGCTGTCTGCCGGACGAACATCCGACAGTGACGAGAACCGCGCCGTCCACTCGCGACCGGCGGCACGATAGAGCAATGCCTTCTGCCTTACAGAAGTGCCGCTCGTCTTTTTACGTCTCAGAAACAGGTATTCCATCTAAACTCGTTATTCGTTCTTATTGGCTTTTTATGCAGATCTCTTAGTAAGAGATCGACAAACAGACGATAACAAGCTTTAAATCAAAACATTAACTATACACATACAAGGTTAAACCAGAGCTGGCAGAACTAGAAGAAATACTTTTTTTCACAATATTCCATATTTTTTCCGCGAAAAGTGTACTAGTTATCAAAACTTTCCTTATTTTTGCACGTGAAATGTCGATCTCTTACTAAGAGATTTATATTTTTTCATCTTCCAGACATATAATAACTTATTGATTTTCAACCATCCACAACTAATCCCTACTTCCTCCCTTAACATATAGTAAGATAAATACATGAAACAAAGATTGAAAGGATTTTTTTACAATTCTTAGTCTTCATGAATACGAGAGCCTTATATGGCCTCTTAAAAAGATTGACAAACGATAAGACACTTCCCACAAAATATAAAGCGCATATTTATAGAGAACTATAAAGACTACATAGAATGCCATATAGAATCTCTTACCTGAAACTAAGGCTTCTCATACAGCCACAGAGCAACCGTATGAAAAGCCTTAACCAAACTGAAATTGCTTATCAATTGAGCAATTTGGGAAGTATTTGTACCTGATTAATGAGCAATTTGCGTATATTTGTTGTTGTTAAACAGAAAAGATAACATTCATGAGAACCAGACATCACATATTTTCCCAATTGCATCCCGGTAAAAGTATCCTTTGTTCATGCTGCATGGCACTGATAGTGTGCCTGTTTACCGCCTGTGACAGTAAACAGCCCACTTCCAGAAAACCGACCCTGACTGTCACCCTGGAGCCCTTGCGCTATTTCACAGAAACCATTGCAGGCGATAAATTCAAGGTAGTCAGCATGGTTCCGAAAGGAAGCAGCCCCGAAACCTACGACCCTACCCCCCAGCAGCTGGTCAATCTGGATAAGAGTATCGCCTACCTGCGCATAGGCTATATCGGTTTTGAACAAGCCTGGATGGATAAACTGACCACGAATGCCCCTCATCTGAAAATATTCGATACTTCAAAAGGGATAGATGTCATACAGGAAGCAGGATACAACCACGGTGACCATCATCACGAAGGGGGGATAGAGCCTCATATATGGAACTCCGCACGCAATGCCTCAGTAATCGCCCGTAATATCTACGCCGCCCTGAGCGAACTGGACAGTGCAAACGAGCCCTATTACAAACATCGTTTGGACAGTCTGCAACAAATTATCGCACAGACAGACACGGAAGTTCGTGACCGACTACAGAATGCCGACACCACTTTCCTCATCTATCATCCGGCACTCAGTTATTTTGCCCGGGACTATGGATTGAAGCAAATCAGCATTGAAGAAAGAGGAAAAGAACCCTCGCCCGCCCATCTGAAAGAATTGATAGAAACCTGCCGCCGGGACAATGCCCGGGTTATTTTTGTCCAGCAGGAATTCGATACGCGCAATGCCAGACTGATAGCAGATGAATTGGGGATTACCGTTGTTCCCATCAATCCGCTAAGTTACGAATGGCAGGAAGAGATGATTAATGTAGCAAAAGCACTTGCCAAATAATACAGCCTTATGACGAATCCCATTATACAACTTACAGACATTTCCGCTTCTTACGATGAGAAAACAGTGCTAAGCCATATCAACCTCACCGTATATGAGCATGACTTCCTAGGTGTAATAGGTCCCAATGGTGGTGGAAAAACCACATTAATTAAAATCATACTAGGATTACTAAAGCCTATTTCAGGCACAATCCGTTTCTATAAAAATGGAAAAGAAATACCCGAGATAGCCATGGGATACTTACCACAATACAACAGTATTGACAAGAAATTCCCCATTTCGGTGTACGAGGTGGTATTATCAGGGCTCAACAAGCAGAAATCCCTGTTCCACCGCTACACTCCCGAACAGCACGAACTAGTGAACCGGATTATTGCCCGCATGGGATTGGAAGGTTTGGAAAGCCGTGCCATCGGCGAACTGAGCGGAGGACAACTGCAACGCGCGCTCTTGGGACGCGCCTTGGTTTCAAATCCTGAGGTTGTCATTCTGGACGAACCCAATACCTACATTGACAAACGGTTTGAAGCCAAACTCTACTCCCTGCTGGAAGAAATCAACAAGGAACGGGCCATCATCCTGGTAAGCCATGATATAGGCACTGTGCTGCAAAATGTAAAAACCATAGCGTGCGTCAACGAAACGCTGGATTATCATCCCGATACGGAAGTACCCACCGAATGGCTGGAAGAGCATTTCGGATGCCCCATCGAACTGTTAGGACATGGAAACTTCCCTCACCGCATCTTGAAATGCCATCATCACGACGAATAAATCCGATTATCGTGACCTAAGTCTTTTCATGCGACAGGTTAAGCCCTATCCACCTTATCATTAAGCATTTTCTTACGGCAGACTTCTACAGTCGCCGGCAGTGCTCCGTACAGTCCATTGCAACAGACCGTACGGACCACTATAGCAGACTGTACAGTCCACTGTAGCGGTCTATACTAGTTTACCGTATAAAAGACCTTAACCTAGCCATTAATCAAGCTTAATCATAGAGTAGAAAAAGGTTAGGAATCCAACGATTCCCTCCATCTGCACAAACTGAAATTTCAGAACACAGCATACAAACCAGCAATAAAACATAGAAATTCCGTTAAGGACTGAAAGAAACATTTTCTGCCGCATCCCCGAAGGATAACACTAAATAACAGACCATTGTACCCCTATTCCAACTTTCTTTCGTATCTTTGCGCCCATTGAACGTTAACGAAACAATAATATATTCATGAAACAGTACAAATTAGTCAACAACCTGGTGGGTTGGTTCGCTTTTGTCATCGCAGCTTTTACTTACTGTATGACTATAGAACCGACAGCCAGTTTCTGGGATTGCCCGGAATTTATCACTACCGGATATAAATTAGAGGTAGGTCACCCGCCCGGCGCACCTTTCTTTATGCTTACCGCCAACTTATTCAGCCAATTTACAAGCGACCCCAGTCAAGTAGCCAGAATGGTCAATACCATGAGCGCTCTGATGAGTGCGGCTTGTATCCTATTCCTTTTCTGGAGTATAACCCATCTGGTGAAAAAACTGATATGCCCCGATGACAAGGAGATGACCTTAGGCAAACTCATCACCATTATGGGGTCAGGACTGGTAGGAGCCTTGGCTTATACATGGAGCGACACCTTCTGGTTCAGTGCCGTAGAAGGTGAGGTATATGCTTACTCCAGTCTTTTCACCGCAGTAGTCTTTTGGTTGATTCTAAAATGGGAATCCGTTGCCAATGAGCCTCACAGCGACCGCTGGCTGGTTTTGATTGCTTACCTGACCGGACTTTCCATCGGTGTGCACTTGCTGAACTTATTGTGTATTCCGGCCATTGTACTGGTGTACTATTATAAAAAGAATCCCGATGCTAACCTCAAAGGCAGTCTGTTGGCACTTACAGGCTCCATGGTGTTGGTTGCAGCAGTGCTGTACGGTATCGTGCCGGGCGTAGTAAAAGTGGGAGGATGGTTCGAACTGCTGTTCGTCAACAGTTTCGGTATGCCTTTCAACAGCGGTCTGATTGTATATATCATTCTACTCGCCGCATCCATTATCTGGGGTGTTTACGAAAGCTATACGGAAAAGAGCCGCAAACGCATGAATATCTCCTTCATGGTAACTATCGCCATGCTGGGCATCCCCTTCTATGGCTACGGATGGAGCAGCGCCTTGATAGGCATTATCATACTAGGAATCTTGGGCGTTTATCTGTTTGCTGATTTGAACAAGAAATATCAGATTAGTGCACGTACTTTAAATACCTCTTTGCTGTGCATCATGATGATTATGGTAGGATACTCCTCGTACGCATTGATTGTGATTCGTTCTACCGCCAATACTCCGATGGACCAGAATTCTCCGGAAGACATTTTCACTTTAGGCGAATACTTGGGCCGTGAGCAATATGGAACCCGTCCTTTGTTCTACGGACAGACATACGCCTCCAAACCGGCACTGAAAGAAGTGGACGGAGGATGCGTATATGATGTGACGGAAGGCGCTCCCGTGTATCAACGGAAGGAGAAAGCGACTCCCGATGAAAAAGACAGCTACGAAATAGTGCGTCATAAGACCGATTACAAATATGCACAAAATATGCTCTTCCCACGCATGTACAGCGACGCACACGCACAGGCCTACGAAGACTGGCTGGGCGGCATCAAAGGCGTGCAGGTTCCTTACGACCAGTGCGGACAGATGGTGATGGTGAAAGTCCCGACCCAATGGGATAACATCAAGTTCTTCTTTATCTACCAGTTGAACTACATGTACTGGAGATATTTCATGTGGAATTTTGCCGGACGCCAGAATGACATACAGGGACAAGGTGAAATAGAACATGGCAACTGGATTACCGGAATACCGTTTGTGGACAAGTTCCTGGTGGGCGACCAAAGCCTGCTCCCCTCCGACCTGAAAAACAACAAAGGACACAATGTATTCTATTGCCTGCCGTTGATTCTGGGACTTATCGGTCTGTTCTGGCAGGCTTACAAGACAAGACGTATCACGACTCCCAATGGGGAAGAAATAGAAGAACCAGTAGGTATCCAGCAATTCTGGATCGTATTCTTCCTATTCTTCATGACTGGTCTGGCCATCGTACTTTATTTGAACCAGACACCGATGCAGCCCCGCGAACGTGACTATGCATACGCAGGTTCATTCTATGCATTTGCCATCTGGATAGGCATGGGTGTGGCGGGTATTGCCCAATGGCTGCAAGGCAAACTGGGTGAGAAACCAGCTTCCGTCATTGCAACTGTAGTTTGTCTGTTCGTACCCATCCAGATGGTGAGCCAGACCTGGGACGACCACGACCGCAGCAACCGTTATGTGGCACGCGACTTTGGACAAAACTACCTGAGCACCGTACAAGAAGAAGGTAACCCGATTATCTTTACTAATGGTGACAACGATACTTTCCCCTTGTGGTACAACCAGGAAACGGAAGGTTTCCGCACCGATGTACGTGTATGTAACCTGAGTTACCTGCAAACGGACTGGTACATCGACCAAATGAAGCGTCAGGCATACGACTCTCCGGCAGTACCTATCGAATGGAGCCGTCTGGAATATGTACAGGGGCATAATGAAGGAGTGGCTGTACGACCGGAAGTGATGGAAAGCATCAATAACTTCTACAAGCAGAATCCGGAAGAAGCCGCCAAGGAATTCGGAGACAACCCGTATGAATTGAAAAATATTCTGAAATACTGGGTACGCTCACCCAAAGAAGGTTTACAGCTGATACCGACGGACAGCATCGTCATCAAGCTGGACAAGGAGGCTGTGAAACGCTCGGGCATGATGATTCCCGACTCCCTGCATGGTGAAATCCCCGATTATATGAGTATCTCCCTGAAAGGCAAACGTATGCTGTACAAGAGCGAGCTGATGATGCTTGAGATGCTGGCAAATACCAACTGGGAACGTCCGTTGTACATGGCTATTACGGTGGGTAGCGACAATCATCTGAATTTAGGCAACAACTTCATGCAGGAAGGTCTTGCCTACCGCATCACTCCGTTCAACACCACCCAGCTGAACGCACGCATCGACAGCGAGAAAATGTACGACAACCTGATGAACAAGTTCAAGTTCGGAGGAATTGACAACCCGGATATCTACATTGACGAAACTGTGATGCGTATGTGCCAGACTCACCGCCGTATGTTTATACAGCTGGCTACTCAGTTGATAAAAGAAGGCAAGAAAGATAAGGCGTTGAAAGCCCTTGACTACTGTTCGGAAGTAATCCCAAGCACTACCGTGCCCCACGATTACATCATGAGCAGTTCCAAAGAAATGGCCGATGATTATCTGGCGTTAGGTGAAAAAGAGAAAGGTGAGGCTATTCTGAATGATTTGGCAAACAAATCGGTGGAATACATCACCTGGTACCTGAGTCTGAATGACCAACGTCTGCAAGGTTCATACGAGGACTGTCTGCGCAATTTCTATATTCTGGATGAAATCAACAAGAGCCTTGCCCGCGCAAATGCTGCCGGCGGTGTACAAGGTGAAGGCGAACAACAGAATAAATCGGATATGGCAAGCCACTATGCCAAGAAGTTTGAAGAGCTCTATGAGGTGTTCAACAAACGTGTAGGCGGCGGAGCAGGCAGAAAGTAAATAAAAGGTGTGGATTCTGCGGTGAATCCACACCTTTATATTTGTATAACCAACAAAAGCACACACATTCATGTTTATAGAACAACCCCCGCTGATACTCCGCTGGCTTTATCCACGCGCCTTCTGGCGAATGGACAAGAATGAAAAAGCGGTCTATCTGACTTTCGATGACGGGCCGATTCCCGAGATCACACCGTGGGTACTCGATTTATTAGACAAGTACAATATTAAGGCTACCTTCTTTTTGGTGGGCGACAATGTGCGCAAGCATCCCAAGGAATTCCAGATGATTGTAGAACGAGGACATCGTTTAGGAAATCATACTTTTAACCATATCCGGGGATTCGAATACCGAAGCAAGAATTATCTGGCCAATACGGACAAAGCAAACGAACTGATCCATACCAACCTGTTCCGTCCGCCACATGGCCACATGCGCTGGATGCAGTACATGGTGCTGCGCCATAAGTATCAAATAGTGATGTGGGACTTAGTAACCCGTGACTATAGCAACAAGCTGAATGGGAAGCAGGTACTGAGGAAAGTAAAACATTATGTGCGGAATGGTTCCATCATTACTTTCCATGATTCCATCAAGGCAGAGAAAAACATGAAATATGCCTTGCCCCGGGCCATAGAATGGCTGCTGGAACAAGGCTATGAGTTCAAGGTATTTGACTGATAAGGCCAAATACCTTGAGTTATTTACTTAGTATATGTAAATCCCAGTTTATTCAACCCATTCTGTACATCGGGATGGCTCATAAACAGTTTCCATAACAATCCCGAACGATAATTCTCTATCATCACTGCTATAGGGCCCTGGTCAATAGCCAGATAACGTTTCGGATACCAGTTATCCGTTTCACTGAAAGCATCATAAAAGCCATACGGGCCGAATACTTTCTCACCCATTCCATACAGATGACGCATTACCTGCAAAGAATATTCAGGAGTATAGACAATAGAGGATAAAGCGGCAGTCGGAGAAATCACTCCCAAATCTTCTTTCTCATTAGGAGCGTGTGCCGCATAACCGTTTACCGAATAACTGGCAGTCAATCCCCAACAATCCGGGCCAAAGCCGGTATAATGCTTGGGATTACGGATGCAGTAGGCACGGTTGACCAAGGTAAGATTACGCATTTCATTGAAATAACTGGGACAATATTTATCCTGCAAACCATTGGGATTCATGCCCAGAAAAGAATATTGCGCCCAGAACAACGGTCCTGCTTCCGTACCCTGATAACGAAGATGTAATTTAATCCCCTCTACCGTATGAGGAGAAACAATCTGTCCATTCTGTGCCCAGCCCTCATTATAAACCGTGGCAGGTATCCCATGAGTAGGAGAAGCAGCAGCCAGAATATACATAATCATACATTCATTGTATCCATGCACCGGAAAGTTCATGGCCCAGCCCTCTGTGGGGCTCCAATGCCAATAAAGCACATTTTGCCCGTTCTGACGGTAAAAGTTCCAGTCTACCTCACGCCACAATTTATCAATACGTGCCGCCAACTCTTTTTCATCCGAAGTGCCATTTACATAATATTGATGCACAGCCAGCAAGCCTTGCATCAAAAAAGCAGTTTCCACCAAGTCACCGCCATTATCTTTGGAACCGAAAGGCAATACTTTGCCTGTCTCACCATTCCACCAGTGAGGATAAGCCCCATGAAAACGGTCGGCTTTCTCAAGGAAAGTCACAATCTTGTCCATTCTTTCGAGCCCTTCCTGCCGGCTCACATAGCCCCGGTCTATACCGGACAGAATAGCCATGATGCCAAAACCACTTCCTCCCGAGGTTACCACCTCGGGTCCTCCTGCGGGATATACATTATCTATATGATAACGCTCACGAGCCATACCGCTATAAGGTTCGCCCCCCTCCCAGAAATATTGGAAAGTACGACGCTGGACAGTATCCATCAAAGCATCATCGGAAAGCGTGTCGGACGCCGATGCCGGACGCTTGTCAGAAGAAGCTGCCGGCTTGTTTTTACAAGCCAGCAATGAGAAAAGCAGCAACACCGCTGCACATAAGGGAATTCTTTTCATTTTTTCACAGGTTTAGGTTAGTGCAGCACAAATGTTGCTGTTTTCACATGCTGGCTGTCCGTACCAATCATCAAATCGAAAGCTCCGGGTTCGGCCACGTATTGTAACTCGTAATTATAATATTTCAATAAATCGGGAGTAATCTTGAAGGTTATCTCACGGGATTCACCTGCTTTCAGGAATACCTTTTGGAAACCTTTCAGTTCTTTTACAGGACGGGTACTTTCAGCTACTTTGTCACGGATATACAACTGCACTACTTCCGCACCATCCCTGCTTCCTGTATTTGTCAGTATCACTTTAGCTGTCAGACTTCCGTCCATAGGCATTGAAGTACGGTCCAACGTAATATCTCCATAGTTGAAAGTAGTGTATGAAAGCCCATAACCGAATGGATAAAGCGGTTCGTTGTCCACATCCAGATAGTTGCTACGGAATTTCTCAAACCATTTCCCTTCGTGCAGCGGACGTCCGGTATTCTTGTGGGCGTAGTACAAAGGAATCTGCCCCACATTCTTCGGGAAAGTCATAGTCAGTTTTCCACTTGGATTAATAGCGCCAAAAAGTACGTCACCAATAGCATAAGCAGCTTCGCTACCTCCAAACCATACGTTCAGAATCGCAGGAACATGAGCCTGTTCCCACTCCAACGTCAGCGGACGTCCGGTGAAAAGTACCAAGACTACAGGTTTTCCAGTTTTTAGCAGTTCCTTCAACAAAGTACGTTGTACATCGGGGATATCCAGTGAAGTACGGCTGCTGCTTTCACCGCTCATTTCTGAAGATTCGCCCAAAGCAGCTACTATGACATCGGCTTTCTGAGCTACCGTCAATGCTTCTTGCAACAGTTGGGCATCGGTACGGGCATCCCGATGAAGGCTGCGCCCGAAGAGAGTCGCCCGTTCTTCATAGGCGGCATCACTGGTCAGATTGCTGCCTTTAGCGTATAAGATGGTAGCTTTTCCGGCAGTCATCTCTTTCAAACCTTCTATCAGTGAAGGGGATTTATCCAGTATAGCGGCCACGCTCCAAGTTCCGGGCATATTGGTACGAGTATCTGCCAACGGGCCTATTACGGCAATATTACCCTGCATCTTCAAAGGAAGTACAGGTTGCACTGTGCTTCCGGACGGATTCGATCCTGCCCTATCGGTAGAAGGTTCGTTTTTCAGCAAGACAAAGCTTTCTCCGGCAATACGGCGGGCTACGGCACGGTGTTCCGGAGTGAAGATATCACGTGCGGGACGTTTCAGATCACAATATTTATAAGGATTGGCAAATAACCCTAATTTATACTTTGCCTCCAGAATAAGACGACAGGCAGTATCAATGGTCTGCATGGATACCTTTCCTTCCTGCACCGACTGTTTCAATGTTCCTACAAAAGCATCGCTCACCATGTCCATATCTACTCCGGCATTGACAGCACGGGCAGCTACGGTTTGCAAATCACCGATTCCATGGTCTATCATTTCATAGATTCCGGTATAGTCCGTCACCACAAAGCCCTGAAAGCCCCACTGGTTACGCAGCACATCAGTCATCAACCATTTACTGGCTGTAGCCGGAATGCCATCCACTTCATTAAAGGAAGCCATCACACTACCCACTCCGGCATCAACAGCTGCCTGATAGGGGAGCATGTACTCATTGAACATGCGTTGACGGCTCATATCCACCGTGTTATAATCGCGTCCGGCCTCGGAAGCTCCATACAAGGCGAAATGCTTGACACAAGCCATTATCTCATCATTGCGTTTCATCTGGCCGCCTTGATAGCCACGCACCATGGCTTTAGCTATCTCAGCACCCAGGAACGGGTCTTCCCCACTCCCTTCCGAAACACGTCCCCAACGAGGATCCCGGCTAACATCTACCATCGGACTGAAAGTCCAGGAGATACCATCCGCACTGGCCTCAACGGCCGCAATACGGGCCGATTCCTCAATGGCTTTCATATCCCAGGTACATGACAAGCCTAAAGGGATGGGGAAAATCGTTTCATAACCATGAATCACATCCATACCAAACAGTAGAGGTATCCCCAGACGGCTCTCTTTCACAGCCAGTTCCTGCACATCCTTGATACGGGCAACTCCTTTCAAGTTAAACAGTCCTCCTACTTCACCCCGTTTTATACGGGCTGAGATATCGCTGCTCTTTGCCTGTCCCGTAGTGATTTCACCGGTAACGGGCAAGTTCAACTGGCCTATCTTTTCTTCCAAGGTCATCTTTTTCATCAAATTATCAATGAAACGATTCATATCCTGAGGTGATTTCTGCGCATGCACACTCAGGGTGGCAAATAGCAGCATGGGAGCCACTTGCTTCATTCTTTGAAATATTCTATTCATCATCTTAAATAATGTGCTAATGTGTCAATGTACTCATAAGCCTATTGACATATTGAATAATTATAAATAATCAGGATTCTGTTTCAGCACTCCTTTCGACTTGTCTATTTCATCCTGCGGTATAGGCAAAAGTGCATTCTTCGGTTGATAATTCAACTTACCTGCCGCATGAAGAACTTGCTCGGCGATTCCCCAACGTACCAAATCATAGAAACGGTCGAATTCCAGTCCTAATTCCACCCTACGCTCGTGTCGGATTGCTTCACGCAATACCGATTGGTCCAAAGAAGTAATTTCAGGTAGTATATCCGGATTACCGCCACGCGCACGGGCACGCACCATCTCCAAATCCTTTTGCGCTTCCGAAGTATTACCTAACTCGTTTGCTGACTCCGCTGCCATTAAAACGACATCCGAGTAGCGGATCAGCCGGATATTCACCCAAAAGCCTTTATTGGTAAACTCCTGGCGCAATGCCGGATTGGTATAGGCTTTCTTGTTGAAGTAAGCACCTTCTGCCTGCGACACCGGGGACTCTCCGTATGGCGTATTGGTATTCTCCGGAGTAACAGGGTCGGAATCACTCTTACGGAAATAAAGCAAGGTGGCATCCTTACGGGGGTCACCAGGCTCAAAAGCCTCCGCCATCAGTTCGGTAGCCATGTGCCATCCCCAACCCAAATCCCATTTTCCGGAACCACGAATCCCCTGTACTTCACAGAATTGGCTTCCTATCTTATCACTTTGCGGCAAGGCGGCCGTAGACAAGCACTGCAACTCAAACACCGAACCACCGCTGTTCTCTCCCTCGTCAGTAAAAATCTTATCGTAAGGGGTATCCAGATTATAAATTTCTTTTCCCATTACATCCGAGGCTGCTTTGTACATATTCTGCCAATCATTGCGCATCATATAGGTACGGGCATGCAGGGAACGGGCAGCTCCCCACGTCAGACGTCCCAAATAGGCAGCCGGCCACTGTTCGGGAAGCAAAATCTTCCGCATCTTTCAAGTCCTTGTCTATCTGTTCATAAATTTTGTCTACCGTTGTTTTGGGTACATTAGCCTCCGAAGCTTCATTTACCTTAAAGGTAACCAATGGAACCTCCCCGAAGGCTCGCACTAAATTAAAGTAACAGTAGGCACGGAAAAATAACGCTTCTCCTTTATTATAGAGGTCATTCTCTTCTGTCAGATGACCGGTCTCAATGGCATCCACCACCTCATTGCATTGATAAATAATCGCATAATTCTGACTCCAATAGGCCTTTATCAACCCATTGCTGGCATTGTACTGGAAATCATCATACATTGCCGCCTGTTCCGACCCGTCGCTGGAAATACTTCCTTTCTCCGAATCTTCGGAACGGAAACAATGAATAGCGAATGCGGGAGTTCCTGCAGTAATATTGAAATTACGCATCATGGTATAGATGTTGAATATCTTTCCTTCTGCCAATGCACCGGGATTATCATCCTCCGTGAACTGACCTTGAGGACTGCGGTCAAGGAAATCATTACAACCGGTAAAGGCCAGGATTCCTCCAATCGCCCAAATGTATAGTATATATTTACTTCGTTTCATAATCAATCAAAATGTAATATTGAGTCCAAATGTATAAATCGCAGGTACCGGATAACTTCCATTATCCACACCAAAAGCAATGGCAGAACCACCAAACTCAGGGGTGTAGCCGGTATTATGTTTCCAAGTTTTCAGGTTCTGAATATTGAAATAGGCTTTCAAAGCCTTCAAACCGATTTTGGATATCAGGGCCTTATCAAAAGTATAGCCCAATTGCAGGTTACGTATACGGAAGAAACTGCCGTCTTCTACATAATACTCCGAATTTTCAAAGTTAATGGCATGACCGGTATTTAGGACAGGTTGTGTATTGGATGTACCTTCGCCGTGCCAACGGTCCAGACGCTGCTCCATATAGTTGAACTGCGCCCAATTGTAATTGTCCCAAGTACGGTAAATCTGATTACCGCTTTGTCCCATCATGTCAATACCCAGTTCCCAACCTTTATAGGAAACACCTAATGAGATTCCATAGGTAACATCCGGAGTAGGATCACCAATCAAAGTACGGTCTGCCGGTGTAATCTCACCATCCCCATTCACATCGGCGAACTTCAAATCACCGGGAGTCACTGTAGCCAGTGTATTCTTGGGTGAAGCATCAATATCGGCCTGTGACTGATAAACACCATCTACCTTATATCCATAGAAGAAACCGATGGGATAACCCGCCATA
>OLXO01000525.1_pt1 | contig 13663 bp, 10 predicted proteins | sample 1644181 | NCBI WGS metagenome assembly OLXO01 (sample SAMEA103958163, study PRJEB25191) | human gut metagenome | reverse complement strand
CGACTTTAGAAACAAATCCATCGTTTAAAATACCATTAAAATAAAAATCAAAATATTCTTTATTACAAATACGACCATTTATTTTTCTTTGACTATTATTTTGAACATCAGAATAATATCCAAATTTATTATTTTGCAAAATAGGAAATAAATAAGTTAATAACTCATAATTACTAGAAACATTCATAACATCTTTTTCAAAAGTTTCGATGGCTGTTTTATTACTATCATCATGAGAGTTTCTACATAATAATTCTCTATTTCCTTTAATTAAACGTAATACGTCAGGCTCAAATAATGATATAGCTTCCATAACAAAAAAATCCAAACAATCAATGACTTCAAGATATCTAATTTGCTTTATATTAATAGAATTAATGTATCGATTTATATTTCTTAGTGTCTTAAAATATTTACTATAACCGCCTCTAAAAATATATCCCCATCTAGAAGAATCAAAATTATTTACAGCACTATTTTCTAAAACTCTATCAAGTTTTTTAAATAAATAATTATATAAATTTTCTTTTTCAATTTCAGGAATATCTAAAGATAATTGAATAATCTTTTCCAAGTATTGTGAACCATTTATGCTTTGTTCGTTTGACAAAGCGTCTGCAACAATTTCTTTATCAAAGGAAAGAATGTAAATAACATTTGGAAAATCGAAAACAGCTTTAATCAATTGTATTAATAATTTTATTTCTTTTTTGTTAAGTCTATCTATATCATCTATAAAAACAATAAATTTCCCTGGTAGTCCTAAAAGCTTATTACTTATTTTATTCTTTATTTCCAATAAGTTTTCATCACCATTTAAGAAACTTTTTGAATATTTCTTTAATAAAGAATCCATCCCCTTGAAAATACAACCAATTTTAGGTAATTCTTTAGCAACAGCTATTACACCTTTATATAGATCTGTTTTTAGCATTTTCTTAATTCTTTCTTCTGAAAAATTTGATGATAACATATTAAAGAATTGGTTTATAATAGCATTCTCATCCAATGTATTCCATGGAGCGAAATCAATAACTTGATAATACAAATTTTCATGATTTGAATCTTTTCTTTTTCTTAATTCATCTTTAATCTCATTTTTTATCAAATTTATTAATGATGTTTTACCAGAACCCCATTCGCCATTTATAGAAATTGTCATACTTTTGTGTTTGGGTATTGACAATATATTTAAAGCAAAATCTTTCGCAAAATTAGTTCTATTTAACAAATCATCTTCTGTATACCTTATTGGCTCGTCATATAAAAATTCCATATTATACTTCTCCTATACTTATTTTAAATAATATCTATATTGACCTGAAAAATAAAGATAGCCTCGCTTTTCATATCTAATAATTTCGTTTACTATATATTTCTAAATTACTCCAATTAAAACAATATATAATTGCATTAAAAGGAACTTTCTTATTTCTGAGTGATTCTAATCTTTTTTCTAAATCCTCACTATCATCAAACTCAGGGTTTTCATCCTTATAATAGCATGCATTGGCATACCATCTATTGTTTGACTTTAAATGATAGCACATAAATGTCATCTTATTTTGCATAACTTCTTTTATTGTATTTAAATATGAATCTATAAATTCTTGTTCATTATGACATTCATAATATTCAAACCAATAAGTACCAAACCATAAATCAACAACGCTATCTAACACTTTATCAATTTCAATTTCTAAATGTTGATTATGATTAGGATTAGTGATTTCAAGAATAACTAAATCACAAGTTGCACAATCACTCTTTGATCCTTTTTTCTGATAATAATCGTAATCAGATGTTTCGTATTTTCTATAATCAATATTGTATTTTTCCAATATATTAACAATATCATTTAATCCTAAACATCCGCCTAATCTATGGATATCTTGTAATCTTCTAATAAAGTGTTTTAGATTGTTTGTTCTAACAAGTTCAATTAAATAAGTCAATTTATAGCTTAAAAGACATTTAACCTCTAGATCATCTAATTCAAATCTACTTTTCAATTTTTCTTTAGCAATATCTAAATTTTCTGATGTTTGAATAGTTTTAATTATTCCATTTATAAAATGTTTTGGAAGCAACTTGTATTTTAACTTAATCAAAATAATCACATCCTTTTACTGTTGTGTTTTTATGAAACAATAATGTTATTTAATATATTTTTTATATTATCATAGGCAATCATTTTAATTTCTTCATCATTAAAATCCATTTGATTTAGAATATCAAAATATCTATCATATATTTCTTCTGGTACCAAACATCTACTTGAAGGATAATCAGTAGCAAATATTAATCTTTCTGGGCCAAATTTTCTTAATATATTATTTGTTTCTTTTATTCCAAATTTATTAACATAGTCTGGCAATATAGCAGATATATCAACATAACAATTTGTATCTAGTAAATCTTCATATTGATAAGCTCCCATATGAGAAATAATAAACTTAATATTAGGAAACTTATTAACTAAATACTTCACTCTATATGTTGCTGAACGATCATCTTTAGAGTTTGGATATGAATGTATAAATACTGGTAATCCATATTTATTAAACTCTTCAAGCAAAGCAACATTATAGTCATCATCAACATTCATTCCTGTATTATTAGGATGAATTTTTAATCCATTAAGTTTATATTCTTCTATTGCTTTTATTAAATTTTTCTTCATATTTTCAATGCTGTTATTAGTATCAATATCAGCCATTGCATAAAACTTATCTGGATATTTATGGACTAGTTCTTTTAAATTTTTGTTAACTGCATCAACGGTGAATTCCATAGACATTAAATAAGGATCATTAAGTGGCATGATAATAGCTTGCTCAATATTATATTTTTTCATTAAATTTAAATATTTGCTTTGATCCGCATAAACCCATTCGTCCTCTGAGTCTGGATTGGCTTGATGAACAACACCTGGAATAATATGAATGTGTGCATCAATTTTCTTAATCTTTTTCCAGTCAGCCATATTTTCACCACCTTTTTATAATCAATTATAAATCACATGTATTTTCGTTTGATATCTTATTATACCATTTTTCTATTAAATAATCTATTAATATAGATTAAATGAAAAGGTGAATCTACCCGAAGGTAAACTCACCTAGTTTTGCTTGTGAAAGTAATTTGCTATTTTCTATTTTTTAAAACTTTTTCGCATTGTGGACATAAACCATCTTGATTTAATGACAAAGGCTTAAAAAGTCTTTTTATGTTGTAAACTTCCAAAGATCCTTCTACTATTGTTATCTTTTCGGGCATAGCAGGATTATAACCTTTCTCATAACAACACAAACATTCATTAATCCACTTTTTTAATTTAGGAAAAGAATTGATATATATTTCTCCTTCATTACCTTTTTGTCTCTTCATTATAGTCTACTCCTATTTTTTAAAGTTCTTGAATAATAATTTCGTTAACACCTTCAATAGAAAACATAATATTTCTTTTTGAAATTCCACCATCAAATAATATGCAATTATTAAAATTACTATAATAACACATAGATATTCCAAAAGATTCTTTTTGCAAATGATTTTTAAGTGTTATATATTCTAGATATTTTACTTTTTTTCCATATTCTTTGATTTCAAAAGTTTCTTCAAAAGAATCAAAATAGGAACTGATTTTCAAAATAACTTGCATTGGTTTAGATAAAATTGTTTCTTTTCCATTTTCATCTAACAAATAGATTCCTTTATCAAAGTTTAATTTGACTTCTAAACCTTCACAATCAATTGAAGATATTTCTGTGTCATGAAATCCATATTGAAATAATTGTTTGAAAATACTATCCATTGTATTCACCTCTATTTTGATAATGCTTTTAAAATTAATTCCCACAATTTTTTTAATGCTTTTCTTGCACCAGGTGGCAATTTTCCTTGACCTGGCAACGGATTACCATCTAATCCAATTCTAATACCATGTGCTTTATCTGCAATGTCATCTCCAAAAATATGAACATGTGTAGGATCATGATCATTTGGAAATTTTTTAACCGTATAGCCTCCACTTTTCCCAATAATAGAAGCCATAATAGTGATTCCAGATAATATGCCAGCACCTTGTAAGATTTGAGCTCCAGTAATAGTTAATCCAGCAGTCATTGCTAACTCACCACTTGCAGTAAGATAAGTTCCTGCACCAAGTGTAAATTTTTGTGCTGCAAATGAACTTAAAGCACTACCAATTTGAGGGGCAATATATCCAATTCCTGCACCAATTGCACCACCTAACACTGTAGCTCCTAAATAACCATACCATTCAACACTTCCATTAAAGACTTGACCATCATCTTTGTAATCGATATACGCTGCAGTTCCAAAACCAATAACAGCACCAATAATTAATCCAATTAAAATAGCACTATGTCCTGTAGGGTCGTAATAATTTACGGGGTCGTTGTTACAGTACGCATATAAGTTTAATCCATTGATAGAACTTGGATCTAAGTATTCGATTGAATCAGGTGAAATCCATCTACATAATTCAGGCGAATAGTAACGTGAGGATACCCAAAAAAGCTGAGTTTCAACATCATAATAATATCCACGATATCTAAATGGATTGTTATGTAAAACAAAGGTATCAATTTCTGTATTTTTTTCTGGACTTAATTCTTTTTCTACACATTTACCCCATCCATCATATTCATATTCACCTATTATTCGATTTTTATACATTATCTTACTTACATTGCCTAAGATATCTTTTACTATATTATACTTTTTACCTTGATATTCAATTCCTACTAATCCTTCTATATCATAGTAATACATTATTTCATTTGTTATCTGATTCTCTAGATTTCTCCACTCTTCTTTTATTATTCGATTTCCATCTAGATAATATATTTTAAAATACTCATATATTTTTTCTTCATTATTACCATATCTTATACTATGGCTTACTTTTTTCTTATAACGAATTCCTTGATAATTGTAATAATATTCATTTTCATATTGATGATAGCATTGTCCTTCATCAATGCAATACTTATATTTTTTCAATTGATTTCTTTCATCATATTCTAAGGTTCCTTTACCATCGTTTATGATGTTACCATAATTATCATACTCTATTTGATATATTTTATCATTTTCCTTAATGTTTGTCAAGATATCCTTATTATAAATAAACCGCTTAATCTCTACATTATCCTTAATTATTTTTTCTATCATTCCACTTTCTTTACCATATTGATACTCAATTACACTTATTTCATTATCATTTTTTGTATGTGTTTCTTTAATCAATTGATTTTGATAATCATATTCATATTCTACTTCTTTTTTATCTAATTCTACTTTTTCTAATTCTATTTTATCTAATTCATCATTATTTAAATCACTCTCTAGATATCTTTGCCCTTCTTCTTTTATTTTTTTTATATTTCCTGTTTCTTCATCATATTCACTTTCATATATAATTTCCGCTTTGTCTTCTTGTTTTTCTTTTTCTACTTCTATTGGTACATATACTCCATATTTTATTTTATTAATTATACCTGTTCCTTCTTTGTATTCTCTTTCCTGTCTTATTTCTGCAATAATATTATTTTCCGTTTCTTGTTTTTCTTCTACACTAGTCTCATTTATTATTTCTTTTTTCTGCTTTCTTTTTAATCTTCCTAATTCATCATAACAATATTCAAAATCATATATATCATTTTCATCACCATCTATTTCATACTTCGTTTTTTTAATTCTAGGATTGAGATATTTTGGATCTTCTTCTCCATTATCCTTTACAGTTATATATCTTATATTGTTTATACCAATTTTATATTCTCTTCTTTCATTTTCTACTACCTTTATATCAAGTGGATATATTCCTTTACAATGGCATTCCACTGTATTATTTTTATCATCATATGTATATTCATACTCTTTTTCTTCATATGGATCTTTTATTCGTGTTACTCTAGATAAATTATCGCTATAACCAACATCTTCATAAACATATTTGATTTCTTTTTCGTCATTAACAGTTTTAAATAGTTTCCCATAAAAATCATAATAATTCGTAGTTATTTGTGGATGATTTTTTTCTAGATATTGTTTATATATTATACTATTCAATTTATTTTTTTCTTCTATTATTTCTGTTTCTAATATTAGATTCTTATTTTTATATATTTTTACTGCTTCACCAAAACAATTACATATCATTCCATATGTTCTTCCACTTTGATCAGAAAAACTTTTGATTCTACCTTTATTGTCATATTTTATATTATTTTTACTATCCACATTTCCTTCTGGATAATTTCGGTATCTTATCTGTGTTATTTTTTTATCTAAATCATATGTAAACTCTGTAGTGCAATTTCCTTTGGTAGTATAGCTCAAGAACATTTGTGGTTCTTCATACTGATAATATGTTGTTATTCCATTTTCTGTATATGATATAACATTTTCTCTTTGACTTTCATCTTCTTCTTGATAGCCATAGTTTATTTTTATGATTTCCTTTTCTGGGTTTTCATTATTATACATTTTAATTTGCATTAAATTACCATAATGATCATATTCATTTTCAGTTACTATTCCATATTCATCTATTTGTTTGTATAAATTACCATCTTCATAGTACCATGCTTCTACTGTTGAAGATTTTATAAAACTATTACTATTATCGCTAATGATTCCAACTTCGCTTATAACCTTATAATATTGTCTATTTTCTATTTCATCATTTTTATAGATAATTTGTGTTTTACTTACCGTATTTATCTTATTTGTTATTGGCATTACTGTACTTGTATAATAATTTGGAATCCCTTGTTCATCTACTTCTAATTTGCATTCACTATAATCAATTTCCAATCTAACTTCACTTACTGATTTTACTTTCGTACCATTACAATATACTAAATCAAATTCTTCTTGTCCTTGCCTATTTTTATGATATATATTTTTATATGTTTCAAAAAGATCTTTTTCGCTCATGAAAACTTCTGCTGTAATATCTTCATAATACTTTGTTCCTTTTTCTACATATATAATACTTTTTACTAGTTCAAGGGATTTTTCATTTATATTTATTGTTGTTTCATTGCTTGCCTCTATTCTTAAATCTGCTACTTCAATTGTTGTGTCTATATCAATTCCTAAAATTTGGATTTTCATTGCCCATATATTTTCTGGCAAATTACCTAAATTTATTGGTATTCTTACATATTGCCATGTATCTTTTAATACTTTTTCTAATCTTTTTTTGTTTGTAATTTCTGGAAAATCTACCTTTTCTATTACGACTTCTGCACTGATATCACTAATTACATCTTGTTTAAATTTTATCCAAAAAGATATAACAAAATCTTTTGTATATTTATACTTATCTTCTTGAAAAATTTCTGCAAATTCTCTTATTTTCTCTTGTTTCGCATAAAATACTGCCTTTTCATATTGATATGCACAATTGGAATTGATACAATTCTCCAAGAAAAAATTAGTTGTCAATTCCCAGCCTTTTGTTTGAAATAAAGTTCGATATGATTCTTCTATATATAGTTCACCTTCAAATTCTTCTTTTTCTAATACACTAATTATTTGTCCTTTCGTATTCAAATAATATCTATAAACGATTCCTGTTTTATTTTTGATGGATGTGTAATTTTCTTCATATGTAAATTGATAAACTGCTTTATGATATGCTTCTGGCATTATTAAATTATAACCTTCTACTTCTTCTTGTTGTTTGGTCAAGTAATTACTATCTCCTATGTAACTTTCTTTTCTTAAGTCTTGTTCTGCTAAACCTTCTTTACATATGCTTTCTTTTTTCATTACTCCTTCTATTATTTTTTTAATCTTACTTTTACTATCCGAACTATTTTCAATATACACTGCTTCTAAACTTTCCTTATCAATTATATATTCAATTTGAGAATTGCTATTATATTTTATATTAATTTTTTCTTTCAACTCTTCTTCTTGATGAATTGATATTTTTTCTAACCTATTTATGCTATCATATTGACATAGGATGCTATGATTGGTATTTTCAATCCAACTTTTTATTAAATTGCCTTCTTTATCATATTCAAAACTGATTTTCCTTAATGGTTTTCTTTCATCATAAATACTTGTTATTTTTTCTTCCTCATCATATGTTATCAATTTACTTATATTAGGATTATTTCCTGCTACTATCTGAATTAGATGTCCCTTTTCATTAAATTTCAGTTGATTTTCGTTTCCATCTTTAATTATAAACTCTTGATTATTTTTAACTATAAGTCTTAATCCACTTCCCGATTCATCATAATATCCTCTTTCTTCTTCAGTTTCTTTATATTTAATCAATCGATGGGTTTTCCAATTTCCATCTATGTATACATAATCTCCTTCTTCAAAACTTTCCATATTATATGTTAATTTATATGGAAATACAGATCCTTCTATATTTAATTTCCATCCTTTTGAATTTCCAATTGGTCTTTCTTCATAATCTGTTTTCTGATAATGACTATTATATAATAATGACACCATTATTTGGTAGTTTCCTCCACCTAATGCGAATAACGGATACTCATAAATCATTCTTCCCGTTTTAATATGAACATCAACTTTTCCTACACTATTATGATAACTTATTTCTGATTTATTAATTTTGCTATCATCCATTTTCTACCACCCTAATTCTTTTAGGACTTTTTCAACTACTTCACTATCTTTTATTAGTTTCATTGTCGTTTCACTATTACATAATACTCTTCTATTTCCTCTACCACTGATGAAAATAACATCCCCCTCTTTAGAATCAACAATTGCTTCCCTTATTGCTTGCTCTCTATCTTCTATTATCTTTGAAGAAACTTTATCTTCTAAATATCCTTTTAATTCCAAACAGATATCTAGCACTTTTTCTTTGCCATTGTCGCTTTCTGTTAGATATACATCATCTACCTTTTCTTTTAATAACTCCATTGCATACTTTCTTGCTTTTTTACGACTAGCTATAAAATCCGTCGTTTTAAATCTTGGCTCCCAATTTTGATATCCGTAACCCATTGAACCGATTACAACTTTAATTTGATTGATTTCTTTCTTATCTTTTAGCTTTTGTAAACTTTCTAATACTTTTGGTAAATGACTATCTATCACTATCATTCTACCTTTTCTTTGATAAACTTCTGATCTTCCTGGTATTTTAATTTTTTGAATGCATGTATTATACTCATTGATATCAAACATTCCCATTGCTTCTAAAACAGTGAGTGCTCCTACAATATTTAATGCATTATAATTCATCATCATTTCCGTTTTTAATGCATATGTTTTATTTTTAACTTTAACTTTCATTTGCAAGCCTGCTTTTGTACTTTCTAGTTCATATAATAGACTCGTTATATCTTCTCTATTTACTCCCTTTACTGTCGCAATATAATTGCTACTATAAACATACTTTTTACATTCATTTGCTTCTAACAATTCTTCTAAAAATTCTTTATCATAATCTTCAAAACCATAGATACATAAGCTTTCTTTTTCCATTCCCTCAAAGAAGGATTTCTTTATTGCTTTGTACTCTTCTTTGCTATATTGATCTTCATTATGTAATGCATTGAAATTAGTTAATACTCTAACATCAAATGGTATATCTTTTGTTAAGCCCTTTTCAATTGCGGTTTCATTAACCTCTAACACTAAGTATTCTGCTCCATATGCTTCTACTTCTTCAATGATTTCTAATACATCATCTTCACTATTAAATGTTATTTCGCATGCTTCATCTGGTCTAATAATGGTTGCAGGAGAATCTATTTTTGCACTACTATATAATACACTTTTCTTTCCCAATCTTTTTAAATACTCATGTATTATATTAGCAACCGTTGTTTTTCCACTGCTACCTGTTATTCCGATAATTTTTATTTCTTCTTTTCTGTTTTTTTCTTTTGTTACTCCACATTTAAATTCTGCTTTTAATCTTTTTATTTTTCTTGCTTGTTTATTTCTTAGTTCTTTATTGTTTTCTAATTTTTCTCTTAATTTTGATAGTTTCATTTTTCTTTCTCCTTTGTTAGTCATCTGGGGTAATGGATGCATAATAATATTTGACACTTCCATTTAGACTTCCCAATTTTATTTCTCTATCACTAGACAAATAAATATGAACTGTAAATGTATATTCTACATAACTTGTTCCCATCATTGCGTTTAAATCCGTTGTTTCTTTTACTTCTACTTTTACTAAACTTGAATCATTTGCCTTTATCGATACTTCTATCGCACTGGAATAATTATTTTCTACTTCTATATATAATTTTTCACCATTGCTTGATGCAATTGTTAACTCATCGGTTTTTAAACTACCTTTTTCTTGTGTCCAACTTACCGCATATGTTTTTGGTAAAAAACATATTACTTCTACTACAAAATTTTTGGTTGTTGTTACACTTTCATATGTAATTGTTGCTTCTAAGGTTGAATAGGCATCGATCTCTCCATTATGTACATTGGCTGTATTTCCTGTAATTGTAATAGATGTTCCCGTTTTAACTACCCATGTAATACTCGAACCATTTGATCCTGCTGATGGTAAAGTAAAATCCGTAGTTACTTTTGTATCAATTTTTAAATCATTGCTATCTTTTTCTACTCTTTCGCTTGGTGTCATTTCTCTTAATAAAACTGTTACATGAAAAACTTGTATTGCCTCAGCACTACCATAACTCACTCGAGCTTTTAACAAAGGATTTTGTTCATATAACTTTCTATTAACCTTTGCTATATTTTCTTCTATCTCTATTCCTTCTCCTTCAACACTCCATACAATACTTGATCCATTGATACCTTTTGTTGGCAAAGAAAAATCTTGTGTAATTGCTTCCACATCCACTTCTAATTCTAATTCTATTTTACTTGCGTCATATTCTACTCTTTCTTCATCACTCATACTTAAAATTTCTGTTACTTTACTTCTAATTATTAAATCTAAATTTGTTGCATTTATCTGCGTACCTTCTTCATAGACTTCCCCTTCATCCCTTTTGACTTCTACTAATAGTACTTCTATTTCACCATTTTCGTTATACTCAATTTCTTCTACTTCTAATCTTCTTCGATTCGGAAATTCTGTATTTCTATCTTTTATTTGCATTTTCTTATTCTCCTTTATTTAATATTTGTTTTATAATTTGATTTGTTCCTGTGGCACTTTCTCCACTAGCAATTCCTACCACTATGGCTATCCATATATTTTCTGCTTTAAATATTATCTCTGGATTTGTTAGATATATCAATATTCCTAAAATTCCACCCACAATTGCCATCACTATTGGTATCAATTTCTTTGCCTCTTTTTTCTTTCTAAATATTACTTTGTATATTTCTCCTATTATATAGCATAGCACTACTATAATTGGTATACTTGTAAATTCCACCATTTTTCTCCTTTCTGATATCTTGTGGTTAGCTACTCCTTTTGATATCCCTGATTTGTAAACAATTAATTAATCTTTACTCCTTCTATTATACTTTTCTCTCTTTTCTTTTTTGGTACACTTTGTCCTAAATTTTTCTTTCAATAAAGGGCTTTTTTATTTAGTTTTAAGACATATTTGTCTTAAAATATTAAAAATAGCCTTTTTTGTTCATTAAATATATTATTTTTTAGGATACTTTTTCCTAATTTTTTTTAAAAAAATAAAAATAGTATTTTTAAAGTGTCCAATTTTGGTGCTCACTTCAAAAATACTATTGTATTTATTATGGTAATCTGATTGATACATCTAATTCTTCTAATCTATTATTCCAAGATGGAAGGCCTTCATTATAACATTCTTCAATTAAAAACATAATTATAAAATCTTCTTGTTTTCCTCTATTTCCTATTGTATATCCTGCCTTTTCCATTAATTTATATGTGATTCTTGGATGTAATTTTAATCCTCCACATATTGCAAGTAGTTTATTTAATTCTGGTATTCTTTTTCCTTTTCGATAATTCCAAATTGTCTTTTCATCTAAAAAAACAAGTTCACCTATTATTTTATTAGATTTATATCCCAATTCTTGAATTAAAACATTTAAACATTCTCCAAATGATCCTATCATTTTATCTAAAATTTTACTTGCTTCGCTTATTTCTTCAAATGCTATATCTGTACATCCCGTAACTCCAATTATCCTACTATTTTGAATTGATTCCATATTCAATTCTAATTTTATATTTTGTTGGTTACTAGTGTTTTTACAAATATAATAGGAAGAGTATGCCATATTATTTAAATTACTTTGAAAAGTCCCAATTATATTAAAAGCTAGGCAACATTCATCAACATGTTCTCTTGCATAATCAGTTAAAACTATTTTACCTTTTTTAGATACTTGCACATATTCTTTATGGTTAATCGCAAAAAAGCCATCTGCATATATCAGTTTTCTTTCTTTCATTAATGCATCTAACCATTTATTATTTATTCTAAACTGAATGGCTTCCTTAAAACTAATCATATAAGTTAAAGCCTCATCTTCATTCTGATAATTGAAATAGTATGCTGGCTTATATTCCTTATCAATATAGCAATTGATACCTATTATATTTTTAAAACCTAATTGAAGCAATCTAATTTTTACAGCTTTTTTAGTGACTTTAAAAAAATTTGCTAAATTAAGAATTGCCCTTTCATATATTTGAGAATTTTTTAAAGTTCCATCTTGGTTTTTAATTTTTTCAATTGTTGATAAAAATTTTTCAACTGTAACTTTTTTAGGCATTAAAATTCTAGGTGTTAACGCACTTGCTTGCCATTCTAACCACTCTATTTTGTTGGATATGGACAATGACTTAAATTCTATATCTTCCTTTTTAAATACTATTGGTTTATTTTCTTGATTCAATAGATATTGTAGTTCAAAAAAATTTTTATGATATTCCCAATGGACACATTCATGAATAATTGTATTATTCTGACTTTCAATTAACTTCATAAATTCTGTTCTGTTATTGATTACTATGGTTCCACTTGATATAACTCTTTTTTCCTCATTATCCATAGTTTCTTCTGATTCAATAAAATAGGTTTTGCCAAAAATATCTTCATTTAATGGTTCATATATTATTTTTAAATTCATTTTATTGGCAATGTCTAAAACAGGCAGAGCCATTGGTTTTTCTAAAGCTTGAGAGCAATATTTTTCTAAAAACTTTGTTGCATGATAATCAAGGGAAGAAACCGAAAAATAGGGAATTAAATTTTTTGATAAATTCTTCTCTGCCTTATATTGCTTTTTTACATACTCTTCACATTTTAATAAATTCAAATTTTTTAAACCATGGTTCAGTTCTGCTTCATAGAGTAATCCTAACCAATATTCAATAATATTTTTGTTTTTTACTTCTATTAATAATTTTAGTGAAACATAAAATTTGATTTGATTACATTTTTCGCCTTTTTCAAAAGTAATTTTCATTACTTTGAATTTCTTTAAATTCCAATTATCATCATTTATACATATTTTATTCTCATTTATGTATTGAGTTATAATTTTTGTTAATTGTAAACCATACTTTTTTTCAAAATATTCTTTAAAATCCCTATATTTAGTATTCACAATGCCCCGCCTCCATATAATCTTTCAACATATTATATCAAATTATGACATTATTTTCCAATTATTTTATAAATAT
>OLXO01000433.1_pt1 | contig 16711 bp, 15 predicted proteins | sample 1644181 | NCBI WGS metagenome assembly OLXO01 (sample SAMEA103958163, study PRJEB25191) | human gut metagenome | reverse complement strand
CCGTACCAGCAGAACGCACCAAACCGTAACCAAGCGCCCCTTTTCTCCCCATTCTTTTCCGGCAAGGCGGAAAAGAATGGGCCGTCGGAGACAAAGAGCAGCGATAATTTGTTTAAAATTTAATGTATATAGAAGGAGTATTCATCATGGCACACAAGGCATACGGACTCAATGAGCTGCGCGAGATGTACCTGAAGTTCTTTGAAACGAAGGGCCATCTGCGTCTGCCGAGCTTTTCTCTCGTTCCGCAGAACGACAAATCCATCCTGCTGATCAACGCGGGCATGACTCCCATGAAGCCGTGGTTCACCGGCGAGGAAGAGCCCCCGCGCCACCGCGTCACCACCTGTCAGAAGTGCATCCGCACCGGCGACATTGAAAACGTCGGCCATACGGCCCGCCACGGCACGTATTTTGAGATGCTGGGCAACTTCTCCTTCGGCGATTACTTCAAGAAGGAGGCCATTCCCTGGGCATGGGAATTCCTGACCAGCCCCGAGTGGGTCGGCCTTGAGCCGGACCGCCTCTATCCGTCCGTCTTCGCGGGCAACGAGACGACCCCCGCAGATGACGAGGCCTTCGCCATCTGGCGCGACGTGATCGGCATCCCCGAAAACCGCATCTTCCGCTTCGGCAAGGAGGATAACTTCTGGGAGCATGGCTCCGGCCCGTGCGGCCCGTGCTCGGAAATTTACTATGACCGCGGCGAGCAGTACGGCTGCGGCAAGCCCGGCTGCACCGTCGGCTGCGACTGCGACCGCTATGTCGAGGTCTGGAACATCGTCTTCTCCCAGTTCAATAACGACGGCCACGGCAATTATACCGAACTCAAGCAGAAGAACATCGACACCGGCATGGGCCTCGAACGCCTTGCCTGCGTGTGCCAGAACGTCGCGTCGCTGTTCGATGTTGATACTGTTATGAATATCACGAATAAGGTTTCCGAAATCACCGGTGCGCACTATGAAGAGTCCGATAAGACCGACGTGTCGCTCCGCGTCATCACCGACCATATCCGTTCGTCGACCTTCATGATCTGCGACGGCATTCTCCCCTCCAACGAGGGTCGGGGCTACGTCCTGCGCCGCCTGCTGCGCCGCGCCGCGCGTCACGGCAAGCTGCTGGGCGTGAACGAACCGTTCCTCTATCAGGTCGTGGACACCGTCGTCCATGAAAACGAGTGCCAGTACCCCGAGCTGCGCGAAAAGCAGTCCTATATCACCCGCGTCATCCGCACCGAGGAAGAAAACTTCGCCAAGACCATCGATGGCGGCATGAAGATCTTCTCCGAAATGCTCGAGAGCCACAAGGCCAAGGGCGAGAAGACCTTCTCCGGCGCGGACGCGTTCAAGCTCTATGACACCTACGGCTTCCCCATCGACCTGACCAACGAAATGGTCGCCGAAGAGGGGATGCAGGTCGATGAAGCGGCCTTCAAGCAGCTCATGCAGGAGCAGAAGGTCCGCGCACGCGAGGCGCGCAAGGCGCTCGGCGACCTCGGCTGGGCCGGCGTTGAATTCGGCAAGGAGATCCCCGCTACCACCTTCATCGGCTACACCAACATGGAAGCCGAGGGCAAGATCGTCGCCATCGTCGCCGACGAAGAGCTTCAGGGTGCGATCACGTCCGGCACGGATGCAATTCTTGTCCTCGACCAGACCCCGTTCTACGCCGAAATGGGCGGCCAGGTCGCCGACCATGGCACCATTCACACCGAAACCGCCGAATTCACCGTCACCGATGTGCAGAAGAATAAGGGCGGCAAGTTCATGCACTACGGCAAGCTCGTCTCCGGCTCTCTGGCCGTCGGCGATACCGTGACCGCGTCCATCGATGCCGCCCGCCGCAAGGCCATCATGCGCGCCCACTCCGCAACGCATCTGCTGGACTACGCTCTGCGCACGGTTCTCGGCGACCATGCCCATCAGGCAGGCTCCCTTGTCGAGCCGGACCGCCTGCGCTACGACTTCACACACTTCTCCGCCGTCACCGCAGACGAGCTGGTCAAGATCAGCCGCCTTGTCAGTGAGCTTGTGCTGGACGGCATGTCCGTCGAGACGAAGGAAATGCCCATCGCGGAGGCGAAGAAGCTCGGCGCGATCGCCCTGTTCGGCGAAAAGTACGGCGATGTCGTGCGCGTCGTGAACATGGGCGGCAAGTCCATTGAGCTTTGCGGCGGCACCCATGTCGATAACACCGCCAAGGTCGGCCCGTTCCGCATCACGAGCGAATCCTCTGTTGCCTCCGGCGTGCGCCGCATCGAGGCCGTCACGGGCGAAGCGTTCCTGAATCTCGTCGATGAGATGAATATGCGCCTGGTCAAGGCTGCTGAGCTGCTGAAGACCACGCCGATGGAGCTGATCAACAAGGCCCAGAGCAGCATGAACGAGATCCGCGAACTGCATCAGACCATCGAGAAGATGAAGGACAAGCTGTTTGCAGGCGATGTTGACAGCCTCCTCTTCTCTGCCAAGGATGTAAACGGCCTCAAGGTCGTCACGGCCAGCCGCGAGAACACCGACGCGAACGACCTGCGTAAGCTCGGCGATTTCCTGCGCGACAAGAATCCGAACACCGTCGCGGCTCTCGGCGCTGTCAACGGCGAAAAGGTCACGCTGCTGGCCGTCTGCGGCAAAAACGCCGTCGCACGCGGCATCAAGGCGGGCGATATCATCAAGAATATTGCGCCCATCGTCGGCGGCAAGGGCGGCGGCAAGCCGGATTCCGCCATGGGCGGCGGCACGAACGCCCTCAAGCTCGACGACGCGCTGGCGGCTGTCGACGATTACGTCGCGGCCAATGTCAAGGACTAAGGAGGAAGCACCATGTCTGATTGCCTGTTCTGCAAAATCATCGCGGGCGAGATCCCGTCCGCAAAGGTCTACGAGGACGACCTCTGCTATGCCTTCAAGGACATCAGCCCCCTTGCCCCCACACATTTCCTCGTCGTCCCGAAGCAGCATTTTGCCTCCGCCGCTGAGGTCACGCCGGAAAATGAAGCCGTGGTCGGCCACATCTATACTGTCATTGCCAAGCTTGCCCGGGAAATGGGCTTTGCCGACGGCTACCGTGTGGTAACGAACGTCGGCGAGCTGGCCGGGCAGACCGTCCATCACATCCACTTCCACGTGCTCTCCGGCAAGCAGCTGGGCAGTTTTAACTGAGACTCCAATATTTTTACAATTTTCCCTGCCATGCCGCCCGCATGGCGGGGAATCTGTTATTTTCCCATCAAAAACGCACGGAAGGACTTGAAAAAGGCTGTAGTGTATGCTATCATTGGTATATATGCCAGCGGAGTCATCCCTCATTCCCTCCGGCTATGGCATTGGAAACGTTTTAACCCTCTCTCCTTCAAGCAAGCAAATCCGGGCTTCCCTGCTTCGGCTGAGAAGCCCAACCCCCCTCTGTGACAATTGTATCGTATTCGGCCCACACCTCCTGCCACTTACCAGCTGTAGTTTTATTTTATCTTCTAAATCGAACAAATTTTCTAATAATGCTTGCATTGGATCCGCCTTCGGTGGTATGATAGGGACAGAACCTGAAGGGAGGCGGAACGGGTGTATCTGGCGATCGATCTGAAATCCTTTTATGCGTCGGTGGAATGTGCGGCGCGGGGGCTTGACCCGTTGAAAACAAATCTCGTTGTGGCGGACGCGGCGCGGACGGAGAAAACGATCTGCCTGGCCGTCTCGCCGTCCTTAAAGGCGTATGGCATCGCGGGCCGGGCGCGGCTGTTCGAGGTGGTGCAGCGCGTCGAACAGGTAAACGCCATGCGGCGGCAGCATGCGCCGGGCCGACAACTGCGCGGCCAGAGCGAAAACGCGGACACGCTTGCCGCGCACCCGGAGCTTGCGCTCTCCTTCATCACCGCGCCGCCGCAGATGGCGAACTATATACGTGTCTCCACGCAGATCTATCAGATCTACCTCAAATATTTCGCGCCGGAGGACATTCACGTCTATTCCATCGACGAGGTCTTCATCGACGCATCGCCGTATCTGCGCACCTACGGCCAGACGCCGCAGGAGCTGGCGCGGACGGTCATTCTGGACGTGCTGCGCACGACCGGCATCACCGCGACCGCCGGGATCGGCACGAATCTGTATCTGGCGAAGGTCGCCATGGATATCGGGGCCAAGCACGTGGCGCCGGATGAAAGCGGCGTGCGCATTGCCTGCCTCACCGAGCGCAGCTACCGCGAAACGCTCTGGACGCACCGGCCGCTGACGGATTTCTGGCGCGTCGGACGCGGGATCGCGAAAAAGCTTGAGGAAAAGGGCCTGTTCACGATGGGCGATATCGCCCGCTGTTCGCTCGGCAGGCCGGATGAATTTTACAACGAGGAGCTGCTGTACCGGATGTTCGGTGTGAACGCGGAGCTGCTGATCGACCACGCATGGGGCTGCGAGCCGTGCACGCTTGCGGACATCAAGGCCTACCGGCCCCAGACGCACAGCGTCAGCTCCGGTCAGGTGCTGCAATGCCCGTATCCGTTTGAAAAGGCGCGGCTCGTCGCGCGGGAGATGGCGGACGCGCTGGCGCTGGAGCTGGCCCGGAAGGGGCTTGTGACCGATCAGATGGTCCTGACCGTCGGCTATGACCGTGAAAGCCTGACAGACCCGTCCTGTCCGCCGTATCACGGCCCGGTCACAGTCGACCATTACGGGCGGCGCGTCCCGAAAGCCGCGCACGGGTCAGAAACGCTCCGGGCGCCGACCGCCTCCTCCAGAGAGCTCCTGCAGGCGCTGACGGTGCTGTTTGACCGGATCGTGGACCGCGGGCTGCTCGTGCGCCGGATGTATGTCGTCGCGAACCATGTGCAGCGGGAGCGGGACGTGCAGGCCGAGCCGGAATACGTTCAGCTCGATCTGTTTGCCGACGAAGCGGCGCTCACGGCTCGGCGCGAGGAACAGTCCGCGCGTGCGCGCGAACGGCGGATGCAGGACGCCGTGCTGGCCATCCGCGAAAAATACGGCAAAAACGCCATCCTGAAGGCCATGAGTCTCCGCGACGGCGCAACTGCCCGCCAGAGAAATGAGCAGATCGGCGGACATAAGGCGTGAAAAGCGTCTGCAGGCGAAATGCAGCGCAGACAGAAAATCCCCGTGCCGCAGTGCTGCGGCACGGGGCATTTTCATAGGGGCTGGGATTTACTTCTTGACGAAGGACAGGCAGTCCGTGCATTGATCAACGGTCGGGTCGCATTCATGCGTGCCGATGCAGACCTTATCGAGGGTACAGTAATCCTCGCAGCCGCAGTGGTTGTTGCACTGGCTCACGTGGCACTCGATTGCGTGGTTGGCCTTTTCGTTTGCAAAGCTCATACAAAACTTCCTCCTTTTTTAAGGTACGGACTTAGTATGTGCGCAAACGGCCTGTTCATGCTGGAAAATTTTTTATCTGCGGCCACCGCCGAACCCGCCTCGACCTCCTCCGAAACCTCCGCGGCCTCCGCCAAAGCCGCCTCTGCTGCCGCCGCCGGGTCTGGGGCCGCCGCCGAAACCGCCGGGTCTGGGGCCAGGCCCCGGGCCGGGGCCGTGGTGGTGATGATGGTTCGAGAACAGCGAGCCCAAAAACAGGCCCGACCAGAAGCCTCCGCCTCCGCCGCCTCTGCGGCCGGAGCCGAAAATGGCCTTGATGATCCAGAAAATGATCAAAATCGTAAGAATTGTACCGATTATGCTTTTCCTCCTGACACGCCCGGTCTCCTGCACGGGCGTGTAATCCTCATTCGCAGTCCCGTTCAGGCTGCTTTTGCACCAGCTGTACAGCTCCTTGTACAGATCGCTCGCCGCGTCGTCTGCATCGCCGTCCAGAATGGCGGCAAAGCCGTTCTGAAAGATCGACTCCAGCTTGCTGTCGGTATAATCCGCGACATACGAGCCAGTCGTCACGTACCACTGCTCTGTGCTGGTATCAATGGCAAAGAGCATATCATACTCGCTCAGTCCCATTGAATCAAACGCGCTTTTCGTGTAGCTTTCCAGCGTTTTTCCGCCGGTGCCGTCCGTCGTCAGAATGGCGATATGGCTGCCGGTTTTGCGGTAGCTCTTGTCGTTATAGTCCCGAATGGCTTTTTCGCCGCTGCGCGTAAACAGTCCTGCGTCGTCGCGGATATATTCGTCGGAGATCGTCTCGTCTCCCGCTGTATTGGATGTCTGCTCTTCCGCAGGCGTCTGGGAGATAGTCTGCTCCGGCACGGCTGTCTGCGCTGTCTCAGCCGGTTTGTCACTTTTGAGCACCGGGGACAGCCCGATGAAGAGCGCCGCGGCGATCATCAATACCGTAAAGATGACCGCAACGCTCGTTTTTTGAAAGAATTTCATGCTTGCTCCTTCTAAAGTGTCAGCTGCGCGGCTGCAGAAGCTTCTGCTTCAGCTCGCCCTCCAGCCTGCGAAGCTCAGCCTCGGCCTCCTGCCGCTTTTTCGCGCCGTCGGTCTGAATCTGCAGGACTTCGTCGAGCGTGGAGATCAGCTGCTCGTTGGTGTGCTTGAGCGTTTCCATGTCGACAATGCCGCGCTCGGATTCCTTCGCCGTCTCGACGGAGGCCATGTGCAGCATATCGGCGTTCTTCTGCAGCAGCGCGTTCGTCATGTCCGTGACCTGCCGCTGGGCCTCCATGGCGCGGCGGGAATTTTCGATGCCGAGCGTCAGCACCATCTGGTTCTTCCACAGCGGGATGGTGTTGAGCACGGAGGTCTGGATCTTTTCGACAAGCGCGGTGTCGTTGTTCTGGATCATGCGGATCTGCGGCGCGGTCTGCAGCGAGATCATGCGCGTCAGCTCCAGATCGTGGAGCTTCTTTTCGAACCGGACGCATTTGTTTTCAAAATCATTGGCCGCCTGCGCATCCTCCGGCAGATTCGAAGCCTCGGCCTTTGCGCGCAGATCATGCAGCGTGGTGCTGCGGGCCTCGGCCAGCTTCTGCTTACCGGCCAGAATATACATGGTCAGCTCCTTGAAATACTGCAGGTTCCGCTCGTACATCTGATCCATCACGGCTACGTCCTTCAGCAGCGTGATTTTGTGCTTTTCCAGCTCGCCGGAGATGCGGTCGACATTGACCTCCGCCGTCGCGAAGCGGCTCTTCATCTCCTCGGCGTTGATCTTTGCCTTGCGGAACAGGCCCGCGATGCCCTTCTTTTCCGGCTCGTCCATCGTCTTGAGCTCGACGAGCAGGCCGGAGAGCATATCGCCGATCTCGCCCAGATCGCCGGTCTTGACCTTGGCCAACGCCGTGTCGGAGAAATCTGCGATGTTCTTCTGTGCGGAAGCGCCGTATTCGAGGATCTGCTGCGCGTTTTCCAGATCGATCTGCTTCGAGAAGGCCAGCACGGCCTGCTGCTCTTGCTCGGAGAGCGCGGAAAGATCGGGGCCTGCCTCCGGCGCGGCCTGTGCTTTCGTGATGAGATCCGCTTCCTGTTTGACCTCCGGCTGCGGCTGCGCGTTCAGATCCGGCGTCAGGGTGAGCTGGGGAATGTATTCGTCCATAATCTGTTCCTCCTGTATCTATTTGTACCGTTTATGCAAAATCCTTTTTGTTCGTCAGCCCTTCGCTGGCCATCATTTGCTCCATCACGCGGATATCGGCGGTGATGTCGACGACGTCGGCCTCAAACAGCGCGTCGAGCTGCCGCTGGAAGGCGATAATGACCTTGTCGAGCAGGTCTTCGATCTTCTGCATCCCCTCGGTGATGTTTTCCGTTTTGAGACTCTGGTTCTGCAGCGTGACGTACTGCTCCATAAGCTTGATCGTGGTCGGCAGATAATAGTTGAGGAACTGCCGGATCTGACTGAGCTTTTTCGGGTTTTTCCGGACGCAGTCGAAGATCTGCGCCGTCAGCCGCTCGATGAGATCGATCTGGGCGCTTATGCGCTCGTCAGGGATCTCGTCGTTCAGACGGCGGATATCGGCGATGGCGCGCTTGCCCTGATAGATGACCGACTGCAGCTCCGGCGGGAGCTTTTCCTCCGGCTCTGGCTCCGGCTGCGGTTCAGGCTTCTTTTCCGCCTGCTTCGGCTGGGGCTGCTCCGGCGCGGCAGCCTTCGGCGGCTCGTCCGTCTTTTTGCCGGGCAGCACGATGCGCAGGATCGCATACACGATCGCCGACACGACCGCGCAGGAAAGAATCCCCCGGAAGGTGTTCAGCTTGCCGGCGTACAGCAGCCATACGATGCCAATGGCATAAATCGGAAGCGCGGAGCGCTTCTTTTTTGCGTTCTGTTTCTCTTTCTGTTCGTCCATGGTATTCCTTTCTCCGCAAGGCGAAGCATTTTTCTGGATATTTCCTCAAACTAATAGTAGTACAAACGCAGCAGAAAGTCAACTGCCGGACCGGATTGACACGGACTGCGGCGCACAGTATAATAGAGTGCGGAAGGAACCGGCTGCGCGGGAGAAGCTGCGGAAGCATCCTTGAGGAACCGGCTCCCTGCCGCATATCCATACCTATGCCGGCAGCCGGAAGGCGGTGCGCGGCTTTATTTTATGTAATGGAGGCATTCCTATGATCCGTGTATCCCCTTCGATTCTGGCGGCAGATTTTGCAAATCTGGAACGCGAGATCGGTACGATCAAACAGGCTGGCGCCGAGTATGTACATATTGACGTTATGGACGGCCTGTTTGTTCCCAATATTTCAATCGGACTGCCCGTTTTGTCCTGCATCCGCAAGGTGACGGATCTGACGCTCGACGTGCATCTGATGATCGACCGCCCCGTGCGCTATGCCGAGCGCTTTTGTCAGGCTGGCGCGGACATCGTGACCGTCCATGTCGAGGCTGACACGCAGGAAAACACGCTTGAGGCGCTCCGCATCATCCGCGCCTGCGGCAAAAGGCCCGCGATCTGCGTCAAGCCCAAAACACCGGCGGAGGCTGTGCTGCCGTTCATCGAGCTTGTCGACCTGATCCTGGTCATGACGGTCGAGCCGGGCTTCGGCGGACAGAGTTTCATGACCGACATGATGCCCAAGGTGCGGGCCATCCGCGCGTATATCGATGAGAAAAATCCCGGCTGCGAGCTGGAGGTCGACGGCGGCGTCAACGCGCAGACTGCAAAGGTCTGCACGGCGGCAGGCGCAAACGTCCTTGTCGCAGGCAGCGCGTTTTTTAAAGCAGCAGACAAGGCCGCGTTTGTACAGGCGGTAAAATAAATCGATCCGCGTAAATTTCAACTCCCATTGCTGTGCTGCCGCGCAGCGTGGGAGTTTTTTGTCTGAATAGGGAAGACCCTCTTGACAACGTAACAATGTTATGCTATTATACGACCGTAACAATGTTACGGAACACTGTTACGGAAGGAGGCTGCACATGGATGAGGATCTGATTTCCAAAAAGGAGCTGTTGGAGCGCTATGGGATCTCCTATGGCGCGCTGTACCGCTGGAAGCGGATGGGCCTGATCCCGGAGAGCTGGTTCCTGCGCCGTTCGACGCCGAGCGGACAGGAGACGTATTTTCACACGAAGCAGATCTGCCCGCGCGTGGAGCGGATCCTGGAAAGCAAGGAGCGTGTGTCGCTCGAAGAACTCGCCGCGGAGCTGGCCGGGCAGAAGCAGGCGTCTGCTGCGCGGCGGACACTGGTTCTGGAAACAAAATACGGCTCGAAAACCTATTCCCTCGACGAGCTTTTGCACCTGTATCTGACCGAGGGCGAACACAAAACCGATATTCTGGAGCATCTGAAGGAGGAAGCATTATGAACGAACACATTGATATGAAAATTTCCGGCGCGAGCAGCATGCCGGGCGGCGAATACCGCAGAGTCTCGATCAGTGGCGCGGGCAAGGTACAGGGCAGCCTCAAATGTGAGGAGCTGCACTGCTCCGGCGCGGCAAAGGTGCAGGGCGACGTGGACTGCGCGGGCGAGCTGCACACGAGCGGCGCGGCCAAGGTATTCGGAAGCGCCCGGTGTGGCAGCCTGTCGTCCTCCGGCGCATTTTCCGCGCAGTCGGTGCAGGTAGAGGGGCTTGCGTCCGTCTCCGGTTCGCTGCGGACGGAGCAGGCGCTTACGGCAGACGAGCTCCGTGCGTCCGGCTCTCTGGAAGCAGGCAGCGTCCACTGCCGAGCGTTCCGCACTTCCGGCTCGTGCCGGGTCAGCGGCGATATCGAGGCGGAGACAGCAGTTTTAAGCGGCGCGGCGGAGATCGGCGGACTTCTGAACGCGGAGACGGTCGAGATCTCGGCCAACCGCGCGGTGCATATCAGCGCCATCGGCGGCGGCAGCATCCATGTCCTGCAAAAGGATACGGCGACAATCCTTGGCCTGTTCCATACGAGTCCCGGCTGCGCGCGCATCGGCTCGATCGAGGGCGACAACATCGAGCTTGAGAATGTCGAAGCCGAGATCGTCCGCGGCAAATATGTCCGCATCGGACACGGCTGCCGCATCGGAACGGTCGAATACGGCAAGGATCTGGAGGCTGAACCCGGCACCGTCAGACAAAGCACGCAGACCGGTACAAAATAAGTGTCGATTCTGCGCCAAATTGTAAATATTTCTTAACTTTCTGGGAAAAGGTTTGATTCCTGCGGCGATGTGTGATAGAATGCACCCGTATGTGATTTTTATTGTTACTGGAGAGATTCGATGTCACAGGTCAAACTGTTCAGCTCGACCGGCACACGCGTGGCCAGGCGTTCCGGCAAGCCGAAAAAGCAGAAGGTCAAAAAGCCCCTGAAGACGCTTGCCATCTGGCTGCTCGTCATTCTGTGTCTGGAAGCGCTGTACTTCTTCTGCGTGTATACAAACAACAGCTTCGTCAAAAAATGGCGGACGATTTACATCAACACCGCAATGGACACCATGCGCCACCAGTGGCTGGCGACCTATTTTATCCCCAAGGACGTCATTGACGAGGTCCGGTATGAATACGGTCTGGTCAGGGCTGCGACGGTCGGCAAGGAATCTAACGCCAACTGGGGCAAGAAGGACGACACGCCCGCCGGCACGGACACGCCCGCAGCGGACGACAACGTCACGTACATCAATCCGAACATCACGCACGAGTCGGAGCAGACGGAAGACAATACCCCGACGGCAGAAGAGCTGGAAAAGCAGGCGCAGGAGAATTTCTACTCCGTCTTCTGGGAGCTGGACCGCACGTCCATGGAGGCGTATCTGGCCGAGCACCCCGACACGCTGGCGAACGGCTGGGACCAAATTTACATCAACGAAGCCGGCTTTGACGACGAGGGCACGTCCATCCAGTCCATCTTCGGCGAACAGGTGCTGGCAATCGACGCGAAGGACGGCGTTCTGCTGCTGCGCATTTCCGGCAAGGGCTACCGCGGCGTGCTGGCCGTGGGCAAGGATCCGTCGCGCCTGTCCATCGAGATGGCCACGACGCTCGGCACCGCCGGACAGCTCTCGGGCACCATCGCCGAGGCGCACAACGGCGTTCTGGCCATGAACGCCAACGGCTTCCTCGACCCCAACGGCGCGGGCAACGGCGGTCTGCTTGCGGGCTATACGATGTCCAACGGCACGGCCTACGGCGACCATTTCTCCGCCTACGCCTACAAGCGCATCGAGCTGCACGAGGACAACCTGTTCTATATCAAAGACGCGCTGTCTCCCGTCAGCGAAGACTGCACCGACGCGGCGGAGTTCACACCTGCGCTCATCGTCGACGGCAAGAAGATCATGGATGATTACTGGACCGGCGAGCAGCCGCGTGCCTGCATCGGCCAGAGCGAGAACTACGAAATTCTCATGCTGGTCATCGAGGGCCGCTATCCGCTTGAAGGCATCCTCGGCACGAGCGTCAACAACTGCTCCGAGATCCTGCTCCAGCACAAGTGTATGCAGGCCATCAACCTCGACGGCGGTTCGAGCGCCATGCTGTGGTTCGACGGCGAGTATGTCACGCAGTCGTCGTCCTCCCCTCTGCGCTACACCGGCGGCCGTCCCCTGCCGAACGCATGGGTCTATAAAAAAGCCGAATAAACGACCAACAGCCCCCGGCGCCGCCGGGGGCTGCTTGCTGCAAAGCGCTAAACTGTCCAGCGCGGGAATGCGTTGAGCGCTTGCAAAATCTGCCGAATCTGGTATGATGGCAGAGAAAGGAGCACCTTATGAAAAACATAACACGAATTTTATCCGCTGCTCTGGCGCTGTGTCTGCTGGCGGCACTGTGTCTGCCCGCGCGGGCGGACGGGACGCAGGACTGCGGCGCAAAGCTGCTGGCCATCACGTTTGACGACGGGCCCGGCAAATATACCGGCGCGCTTCTGGACGGCCTTGCCGAGCGCGGCGTTCACGCGACGTTTTTTGTCAACGGCGTCAACGCCTCCGGCTGGCCGGAGACGCTGAAGCGCATCGTAAACGAGGGCCACCAGCTTGCGAACCATACATACAATCACAAAAACCTTAACACCTGCTCCGCGCAGACGGTCGCATATGAGATCAGCGCCGTGCAGGCGCTCATCACCGCCGCCGGAGGCGACGAAAACGCGTATATCCGCGCCCCCTACGGCAACGCGAACAAAACGGTCAAATCCGTCGTGACCGCGCCGCTGATCTACTGGTCGGTCGACCCGGAAGACTGGAAGTACCGTAATGCAGAGACGGTGCGCAGCAATATCGAAGCCGGTGTCTTTGACGGCGCGATCATTCTGGTCCATGACATTTACAAGACCAGCGTGGACGGTGCGCTGGCCGCGATCGACGATCTGCTGGCCGAGGGCTATGAGTTCGTCACGGTGCAGGACCTGCTGCTGCGGCGCGGCGTAACGCCCGAGGCGGCGACAGTCTATTATTCGGCAAAAAACAACGGGATCAATCTGCCCGCCGATGCGGTCGGCGAGCAGGCGTTTGACGAGAGCCGCATCGAGACACACTGGGGCTACGCCGCCATGAAGACCTGTCTGGACTACGGCTGGATGATGCTGACGGACACGGGCGAATGGAAGCCGAACGCATTTGTTACGCGGGCGGAGTTTGCTGCCGATCTTGCCCGCTTCGCGGGCATCCACACGCTCTATCCGCTGGAGGGCGCGGCGCGCTTTTCGGACGTTGACCTGACAGCGGCGGACGCGCCGTATCTCGCCTGGGCGGCGGACAGCGGCATCGTCGCGGGCTACGACGACGGGACCTTCCGGCCCGAAAAGACCCTCACACGGGAGCAGATGGCCGTCATGCTGGCGCGGTACTATGCACGCTCCGGCGTCACGACGCAGGGAAGTCTGGACTTCACGGACGCTGCGAAAATCTCCGGCTGGGCCGTCGACGGCGTATCGGTCTGCGTGGGACTCGGCCTTGTGCAGGGCGACCCGCGGGGCCGCTTCCTGCCGCAGAGCAGGCTCACCCGCGCGCAGATCGCCTCGATCCTCGTGCGGATGGCAGGATAACAAAATGGGCTGTCCCGATGTGTTCGGGACAGCCCTCTTTTCATATTCGATCAGTATGCGATGCCCCAGTAGATCATCTTCCTGGCGGGCTTGCCGCAGATCGGGCAGGTGTCGCCGAGATGCTCCTGCTTGAGCGGCATACAGCGGGAGGACATGCCGCCCTCTTCCTTCATCTTGAGCTCGCATTCCAGCTCGCCGCACCACATCGTCTTGATGAAGCCGCCGTGCTCGGCCTGCAGCTGCTTGGCCTCTTCGAGCGAATGCGCTTCATAGATATGGTTGTCGAGATTCTGCTTCGCCTTTTCGAACATCCCCTTCTGGACAAGCTCCAGCTGCTCGGAAACGGCGGCTTCGAGATTCTCCAGCGGGACGACCGTCTTCTCGCCGTCATTGCGGCGGACGAGCACGCACTGTCCGGCCTCGATATCGCGCGGGCCGATCTCGACGCGCACGGGCACGCCCTTCATCTCATACTGCGCGCACTTCCAGCCCATGGAGTTATCCGAATCGTCGAGCTTTACGCGAAGCCCCGCCTTGACCAGACGGTCCTTCAGCTCCGAAGCCTTTTCCAGGACGCCCGCCTTGTGCATCGCGACGGGCAGGACGATGACCTGCACGGGCGCGATCTTCGGCGGCAGGACGAGGCCGTTGTTGTCGCCGTGGGCCATGATGACCGCGCCGATCATACGCGTGGTGGAGCCCCAGGAGGTCTGGAACGGATATTGGAGCTTGTTGTCGCGGCCGGTGAAGGTCACGTTGTAGGCTCTGGAGAACTTGTCGCCGAAGTAATGGCTCGTCGCGCCCTGCAGCGCCTTGTGGTCCTTCATGAGGCACTCGACGGTATACGTCGCCTCCGCGCCCGCGAACTTTTCCTTTTCGGTCTTCTGGCCGGGCACGACGGGGATGGCGAGGACGTTTTCAAAGAAATCGGCGTAGCAGTTCAGCTGCTGCTCCGTCTCGTGGATGGCCTCCTCGGCGGTTTCGTGGATGGTGTGGCCCTCCTGCCACCAAAACTCTCTTGAGCGCAGGAACGGGCGGGTCGACTTCTCCCAGCGGATGACGGAGCACCACTGGTTGTAGAGCATCGGCAGCTCCCGGTAGGTCTGCAGCACGCGCGACCAGTGGTCGCAGAACATCGTCTCGGACGTCGGACGGAAGGCCAGACGCTCCTCCAGCTTTTCGCTGCCGCCCATCGTGACCCATGCGACCTCCGGCGCGAAGCCGTTGACCAGCTCGCCTTCCTTTTTCAGCAGGCTTTCGGGGATCAGGACGGGCATCGCGACGTTTTCATGGCCGGTCTTCTTGAACTCCGCGTCCATGATGCGCTGGATGTTTTCCCAGATCGCATAGCCGTATGGCCGCAGGATCGTAAAGCCCTTGACGGACGCATACTCGACCAGCTCCGCCTTGCGGCAGATATCGGTGTACCACTGGGCAAAATCGACCTCCATATCGGTGATCTGCTCGACTTTCTTTTCTTTCGCCATATCAATTCATCCTTTCGGAAATACTTTTCAGTCAATGGATTTATTTTATCACACTTGTCAAGCGTCTGTACATAAGATGAGATACCTGAACGCAGGCAATATTGGAGGTTCATATGCCATGATCTATTGTATCCCGCTTGACACGGCGACGGAGGAATTTTACGCGTCCGTCGCCCGCGCAGCCGGTCTGCCCATGGAGCAGGTGCTGCGCGACGCGCTCTTCAAGCTTGCGGGCGAGCTGTCGCTCGAAGCGCTGGCCCGGCGGAGCCGGAACCAGACGCCGCGGGGCGGCGCTGAATAAAGTACGCAAAGGCCCGAAATAAGGTTGTAATTTGACGTGTTCTCTGGTATCATGTGGTGAAACGAAAATATCGGAGGCAGATTCTCATGAAATCCATTCGTGATCTTTATAAAGTTGGAAAAGGCCCGTCCAGCTCCCACACCATGGGGCCGGAACGCGCGGCCCGCATCTTCAAACAGGAAAACCCCGGCGCGGAGCGCTATGAGGTCACGCTTTACGGCTCTCTGGCCCTCACTGGCGTCGGCCACGGCACCGACCGGGTGCTGAGCGAGGTCCTTGCGCCCACCCCGACGGAGATCATCTTCTCAAAGAAGGACCCCGGCGATCTGCGCCACCCGAACACACTCGACTTTGCCGCCTACAAGGGAGAGGAAAAGTTCGCGTCCATGCGCGTGGAGTCCATCGGCGGCGGCGATATCGTGATCGAGGGCCGCGAGGCGGCGGAGCCGGACGATGTGTACCCCGAAAATTCATTCGCCGAGATCGCGCAGTACTGCCGCTGGCGGTATATCTCGCTGCGCGAATACGTCGAGCTGAACGAGGGGCCGGAGATCTGGGACTTTTTGCAGACCATCTGGCGCACCATGCGCGCCGAGGTCGAGGAAGGGTTGGAGGCGACCGGCATTCTGCCGGGTGGTCTGAACGTGCAGCGCAAGGCGCGTTATCTCTACGAGCGCCAGCACGCGCAGGAGATCCCGCAGGTGCGCGAACTGCAGCTGGTCTGCGCCTATGCCTTCGCCGCCGCCGAGCAGAACGCCGCCAACGGCACGATCGTCACCGCGCCGACCTGCGGCAGCTGCGGCGTGCTGCCCGCTGTTCTCATGTACTTACAGGGCAAATACCACTATTCTGACCTGCGCATGGCCCACGCGCTGGGCGTGGCGGGCATCATCGGCAATCTGATCCGCCGCAACGCGTCCATCTCCGGCGCGGAATGCGGCTGTCAGGCGGAGATCGGCACCGCCTGCTCCATGGCCGCAGCGGCACTGGCAGAGCTGTACCACCAGAATCTGGATCAGGTGGAGTACGCCGCAGAGGTCGCCATGGAGCACCATCTGGGTCTGACCTGCGACCCCATCTGCGGCCTTGTGCAGATCCCCTGCATCGAACGCAACGCCGTCGCCGCAGTCCGCGCCATGAACGCCTGCAATTTGAGCTATTTTCTCACCGGCTCCCGGAACATCAGCTACGACATGGTGTGCCGCGCCATGCGGGAGACCGGCGTCAATCTGGATCACCGCTTCCGGGAAACCAGCGAGGGCGGCCTTGCCAAGCTGTACAACCGGCGAAGGAAGCAATAATATAGTGCAAAAACCCGCTGTCATCCACCAAAATCGGATGACAGCGGGTCATTTATTTTTCGCTTTTCCTGCCGCAGCCGCCGCACCGGGAGCAGTCCCCGCAGCAGCCGTCTTTTTTCTTTCTGCGCAGCAGTAAGTACGCACAGTACCCGCCGATCAGGGCAAGCAGCAGATAATCCAGCCAGCTCATGTCAGCAGCAGCCCCACATGGTAGACCATGAATGCCGCCAGCCAGGCAACCAGACACTGTGCAAACACGATCCCC
>OLXO01000333.1_pt1 | contig 21167 bp, 24 predicted proteins | sample 1644181 | NCBI WGS metagenome assembly OLXO01 (sample SAMEA103958163, study PRJEB25191) | human gut metagenome | reverse complement strand
TTCAAGGACGCAAAGGGCTTGGAGCCCGTTCCCATTGGCAGCTACCGGGGCTTTGCCATGTCTTTGACCGTGGAAAACTTCGGCAAGGACTTCATTCTCACCCTCAAGGGGAAGATGAGCCACCGGGTAGAGCTGGGCAAGGACGCAAGGGGCAACCTCGTCCGCATCGACAACGCCCTCGCCCAGATGCCGGAGCGGTACAAAACGGTGCAGGGCAGGCTTGAAAACGTGCAGGCGCAGCTTGCAACGGCCAAGGCGGAGCTGGGCAAGCCCTTCCCGCAGGAGGCGGAGCTGAAAGAAAAATCCGCACGGCTGGCGGAGCTGAACGCAGAACTGAACATCGACGACCGGACGCCCATGGAACAGGCGGCGGAGAATGTGGTGGCAAAACGCCCCTCCGTCCTCGACAAGCTGAAAGCGCCCTGCGTCCACGGCGCTGGGGAAAAGAAAAAATCTCACGAACAGGAGGCACGATGAATATGAACGAGGCATTACAGCAATCGTTATACGACAAGCTCTCGCGGGAGCAGGACAAATACCGGGACTGGCTGAAGGGCCAGCCCCCGGAGGAAATCCTCCATCACAGCTATGAATACACTGTGCGGGAGGATATTTTGATGAGCATGGAGGAGCTGACGCTCAGCGAGGCGGAAACGCGGGCGCTGCTGCTGTCCCCCTCGCCCATGGCGATCCTCTACGACAAGTTCTCCGATCTGGAAACCGGCTACATGGACACGATCCGCGACAGCATCGAGGACACGGCAAAAGACGAAGCAAAAAAGCTCCGGGATCTGCCGGTCTATCCCTACCCCTCCGATCACGCGCGGGAACAAGGGGAGCTGGACGTTTACCGCGCGTCCTTCCGCGCCAATGTGAGCTGTAAGGACGCCATTGAAGCCGCCATCCGGGACAATTACCATGACAACCGCCTTGACACTGCGGCGGTGGGACAGGTGGCGGAGCAGTTCGGACAGGAGCGGATGCTCTACGTCCTCGCGGCCACCGTCCGCCATTTTGATTACGACGGACGCATTTCGCGAGACAACAAGCGCTGGGCGAATACCATCCCCGTCTATGAAAACAAAGACGGCATGGATAGCGACCGCTCGGTGCAGTTTGTGGTCAGCTCCCACCCCGGCCTGACGGACCTGTTTCTCACACAGGCGCGACAGGAGCAGCGGCTGCGCCAGCCCCTCACCGCCGACGAGATCAAAGCGGAGGCGGCGCGGCTGCTGGGCAAGCTGCAAGAGCCTGTGCAGCCCAACAGCCCCGGCGGAACGCATTTCATGGCAGAGGTGTCCCGTGACTTCATGGAACGCGCCGGAGCGAAGGACACGGCGGCGCTGCAAAAACTGCTGCCCTTTTCCACCCTTGCCCTCACGACCCTCAAAGACCGCAGGGGCGTGTATGCCCTGATCGGCAAGGACGAGGACCGCAGCCAGAGCCTCCGGCGTCCCTCCGTCCGCTCCAAGCTGCAACAGGCTTCGGCGGAGCAGAAGCAGCCTGCCGCAAAGAAGAAGGATTTGGAGCTGTGACATGGCGAAGCGGAAACGGGACATCCAGCTTAAAGTCCGCGTGACGCCGGAGGAACGGGCGATGATCGAGGCGAAGATGGCGCAGCTCGGCACGACCAACATGGGCGCATATCTTCGGAAAATGGCCATTGACGGGTATGTGGTAAAGCTCGATCTGCCGGAGCTGCGGGAGCTGGTTTCACTGCTGCGGTATTCGTCTAATAATCTCAATCAGCTTGCGCGGCGGGTGCATGAAACAGGGCGCGTTTACGCTGCGGATATGGATGATATACTCCAAAATCAGGAGCGGATATGGCAGGCGGCAAGCGGTATCCTTTCCCGGCTTGCCGCCATCAAATAATGGGGTATTTATCCCATGCGGGGCGGCTTGCTGCGAGGTAAGCCGCCCCTGCTTTTTTGTTCCATGCCATCCTTGCAATCTGGAGCTTATTCCTGTATCCTGTTCTCACAATATAAAATGAATGGAGGAAAAAGAGATGCGCTTTCTTTTGAAGCTTCTGTTTGCGCCGGTCATGGCTGTGCTTGCCGTCGTCACATGGTTTTTCGTGTTCGTCGTCGGCCTGTCCAGCGGCATCCTCTGCATCCCCGCCGCCATTCTCGGCTTTTTCGGGCTGTTTATAATCTTTGTGGATTCCGTCAGCTACGGCGTGGGGCTGCTGGTGATCGCGTTCCTCATAAGCCCCTACGGACTGCCCATGCTGGCGACGTGGCTGTTAGCAAAGCTCCACGTCCTGCGCTACGCGATTCAGGACAGAATTTACGGGTAGCATCGTTTTTAGAAACGCGCAAAACATTTTGAAAAGCTATATTTTTGCGCAATTTTAGAAACGCCATATTACGCAGCAAGCGCGGAGCGATATGCTCCGCGCTTGTATTGTTTATTCGATCTCATAGTCCTCGCTGTCGTCGGCCTCGCCGGTGGTGCAGGTGAAGCACATATTCGTCCCCGTGATGGCGCTGCCGGCCGCCCAGATGGGCGCGCCGCAGATCATGCATCTTGCGCCGTTTTTCTTGGCGGCAAGGGATTCCCGCAGTGCCGCGATTAGCTCCCTGCGGTTGGCGTCCTTGTTGTTTTTTACTACGCCGTCCGCAAATTCTTCAATGGAAATATAGGTGAACATATCATTCCTCCGGTTTGACCGCAACATATTTTTGATTGCGGCTGTTGGGCTTGTCGGGAATGGTCATGCGAAGCTGCCCGCTTTCCAGCAGGGGCTTCAAATGGGATTGCATAAGGCTGCGGACGCTTTTATATCCACAGTATGCGGCGATCTCGGTTCTGGAACGCGGCTCTTGGCAGCAGGCCAAAATCTTATCTCTGATACCGACTTGTGCGGCATCTTGTGCGCCGACTTGTGCGTTATCTTGTGCGTCGCGGCTTTCACTGCGGAAGAACACAACAACGAACCCTGACTTCATAATCTTAAACGCAAACCGGCAATTTGCTTCGTTGCAGGCGTCGGCAATCCGCTTCAAGCCTGTGCCGAAGCTCTCCACATCCTTTGAGTAGTAGAGGATGGAGGTAATCAGCGGATTTCTGCGCACGGGGCGCTCATCGCCGCTGATGAAGTCCTCCGGCTTGTAGCCCTCCGGGAAGCTGCCCGGATTATATATCTCAACACGGTCTTTGTAGATGGCGACCTCGTTGCTCTGACAAGCGCCGTAGTCCTTATGACAGAAGGAGTTAATCAGAGCCTCGCGGATGGCGTCGGCAGGGATTTCGGGAATCTCCTTGCGCTGCAACGAGCCGTCAAAATGAACGCGCCAGTGGATATTGCTCATGATGTATTTTTCGGCAAGCGCCACCAGCTCAAACACCGTTCCGCGATGACGCTGGATGTCCAGAAACGTCAGCCGCTCCGTTCCCGCGAAGATCGCCATTTGCAGCTCTGCGTACATACTCTCGCAGAACAGCACCATGCCCGCGTTCAGCAGATGCTCTCCCTCGGTCAGCAGCAGCTTATTCAGCGCAGAGGTCTTATCCGCATATTCAAATTCAATGCGCTTTGCCTCATGCCCGCGCTCAATATACCGCTCGACCAGCTTTCCGTCTACCTGCTCCACAAGAAAGTTTGACACGCGCCGTTCCCATGCATCCTCTGCGCCGTCCTGCTTTCTCAGGTAGGCTACAAGCTCCTGCTGGGACAGCACCTTGTCCTCGTCCGCAACGCGGATGCGGGCAACATCATACGCAAAGTATGGCGTATTGTAACCCTCAAAGCGGACAAGGATGCACTCTTTCCCGTCGATGCGCACGGTCTGTATCTCAGGAAAAATCTGCGGCTCGATATGATTGGAGATTGCCTGACTGATGTCCCGCAGCGTTTTTTCGGAGATTTCCTGTCCGATGGGCGTACCGTCCGGCCTGACCCCGAAATACAGCTCGCCCTTCTGATGCTTGTTGAGGATCGCGCCGATGGAAACGATCCCTTCCTTCAGCTCTCCGGTGGATTTCTTAAATTCAAGCGTTTCGGTTTCTCTGCCGAGATTCATCCCGCGTCACCCCGTTTCTGTTCCTCATCATAGGCAAATGCTACCCCATGGCGTTTGCAGTATTCCCGTATAACGAACATCGTCATCTTATTCGGAACGGTTCTTCCGTTCTCCCAACGGTTTACCGTTGCGCAGCTCACATTCAAATCCTCCGCAAGCTCTTTTTGCGAAATCCTGCGCTCGCTGCGCAGCTTGATAATAGCGTCTGCAAAGCTCATACACTCCACGCTCCTTTTGCATAGTATAACACCTGTTAGGCGCTTTTACAATCGGAGCGGCGCATTGTTCAGAAAAAAGTTGCAAATCCATCCCACCGAAAGGAGGCCGCGCCCCATGGCGACCACACGCATCATTTCCATGCACGTCAGTCACGGCAAGACGATTGCCGACTGCCTGACTGACCGCATCGACTATTCCAAGAATCCGGAAAAGACGCAGGGCGGCGAGCTGATCTCCTCCTACGAATGCGACCCGAAAACCGCCGATGCCGAGTTCCTTTACTCCAAGCGCCAGTACCAGACCATCACCGGGCGGGAGCAGCGGCACAACGTGATTGCCTATCAGGTGCGCCAGTCCTTTAAGCCCGGAGAGATCACACCGGAGGAGGCGAACCGCGTAGGCTATGAGTTTGCCGAGCGGTTTCTGAAAGGACGACACGCCTTTTTCGTTGCCACGCACACCGACAAAAAGCACATCCATAATCACATCATCTGGAACTCCACAACGCTGGACTGCAAGCACAAGTTCCGCGATTTTCTCTGCTCCGGCAGGGCGGTGGCAAGGCTCAGCGACGCCATCTGCACCGAGCATCGGATCTCCGTAATCGCCGATCCGAAGCGCGGGAAAAATCACTACGGCAAGTGGCTGGGAAACAAGGCGAAGCCCTCCCACCGGGAGCTGCTCTGCGGCCTCATCGACGCGGCGCTTTTGCAGAAGCCCGACAGCTTTGACGCGCTTTTGAAGCTGCTGGCGGAGGCAGGCTGCGAGGTCAGGCGGCGCGGGAATACGCTGTCCCTGCGCCACCCCGGCAAAAAGGGCTTTGTCCGTCTTTCCTCCATCGACGGCTATACGGAGGACGATCTGCGCGCCGTTCTTGCCGGGAAAAAGGAGCATACGCCGGGCAAAAAGCGCAGTCAGACCGCGCAGAGAAAGAACACGCTGCTCATTGACATCGAGGCGAAGCTGCAAGCGGGAAAGGGCGACGGTTACGAGCGTTGGGCAAAGGTGTTCAACGTCAAGCAGATGGCGCAGACCTACAATTATCTCCGGGAGCATGGACTGCTGGACTACGGGGAGCTGGAGGAAAAAGCCTCTGCTGCAACGGAACAGTTCCACGCGCTGTCTGCACAGATCAAGGCGGCGGAGACGCGCATGGCGGAGATCGCCGTGCTGAAAACCCACATCGCCAACTACGCCAAGACCCGCGACGTTTACGCGGGATACCGCAAGGCCGGTTACTCGAAAAAGTATCTCGCGGAGCATGAGAGCGACATCCTTCTGCACAAGGCGGCGAAGAACGCCTTCGACGAGCTGGGCGTGAAAAAGCTCCCCACCGTCAAGAGCTTGCAGGAGGAATATGCCAAGCTGCTTGCCGAAAAAAAGGCGGCGTATGCCGAATACCGGCGTTCGCGTGACGAGATGCGCGAGCTGCTGCTCCACAAGCAGAACGTGGATCGTATGCTGGGTAAAAACGAGCGCGAGGAGGAGAAGAAAAAGGAGCATGACCGGCAGTAACGGCCATGCTCCCAAGCGTTTCGCAGAAACGCGCAGCCGCACAATTTTGTGCGTTCAAAGGGTTTCAGGGGCGCTGCCCCTGACAAGCAGAGGGCAGTTTTCGCGGCGGCGGAAATTGCCCGAAAAGCAAAGTGGGTACCTCTTTGCCCTGCTTGCCACGTTTGTAATAACGAATTTAATTTCGGTTTTGATATTGACTTTTGCCGCATTGTGCGGTATTATTAAAACCGAATTGTGATTCTGTTTTAAGCGAGGAGGGAAATCAGCAATGCCCCAAGTACTAAAAGAAGAAGTATTTGACCGTATTTTCCAAGCGGGTATAGATGTGTTTTATGAAAAAGATTATCGTAGTGCCAAAATGCAGGAGATAGCCGAAAAAGCCGGTATTGCGGTCAGCTTGATTTATAATTACCATAAGAACAAAGAGGAATTGTTTGATAAGATTGCTTCCTCTTTACAGATAAACTTTGACAGGATTGCAGTAGAAGAAGAACAAGCAACGGGACTTCCGTCTGAAAAGTACAAAGATGTTGCCGAAGACTATATTCTTGATTTATTGGAGAATCACAAAGTCTTTGTAATCCTTATGGATAGAAGCCAAGGGACAAAGTATGAACACACGAAGGAGCAACTGATTTGCTCGATTGAACAGCATATCAAGCGACAACTCGGAAAGAAAACACACGCTGTCTATAATGATATGCTATGCCATATTCTTGCCAGTAACTTTGCGGAGGGCATTTTGGAGGTGGCAAGGCATTATAAAAACCGTGAGTTTGCCCAAACAATGCTTTCTCTTGTAACAAAATGCTACTTTGAAGGGGTGAACTCTTTATAAAATGGGTCTCATGCTTACCCATTTCGGATGAACATGAGATCCTTTCTTTTCAACTTCGGTTAGCCTACTCTAACCATATTCTTGGCAAAATACCGAATTGTGATTCAGTATTAAAAGGAGGTTGTTATATTATGATAAAACAACAAGAACTTATAAGACGGGTGACGGGCAAAAACAGGCTGTCAAACATAATGCTGTGCTGCAAAATTGTTCTTGATCTGATCCCGCAAGTGTTATTGATTCACATGATTGGCCTATACTTCGCCGCATCCCTCACGAGGGAACAAATCCTTTGGGAGTGTGGTGCCATGCTGCTCTGCTTCATAGGAAAGGCTGTCTGTGCCTACTCCGCAATATGGACGGCACATAAAGCGGCGTACACCTGCTTGACGGATTTGCGTTTGAAAATCATCCGACATCTGAAAAAAATGTCCCTCGGATTCTTTCAGGAACGAAAGACGGGTGACCTGACAAATATCGTGCAGCATGATGTGGAGCAGGTGGAAGGACATCTCGCCCACGGTCTACCGGAGACCATATCTGCAACCATTCTTCCGGCTGTCGTTTTCCTTGTAATGTTGTTGGTGGATTGGCGCCTCGCTCTTGTAATGGTCGTTGGACTTCCGCTAATGTGGATCACGAAAAAGGTATCCGCCCCGCTTTGGACAAAAAACTTTAAGATATATGCCGATTCTGTGACAAGGATGCAAGAGAATGTCATGGAGTATGTCTCCAATATTTCCGTCATCAAAGCCTTTGGAAAAGAAGAAAGCAAGACGGAAAAGACGATTCAATCAGCAAAGGACTACGATTATTGGGTGAAAAAATCTATGGCCGGTATTTCTGTTCCAATGGGCTTAATTACCCTATTTATGGAATCTGGTGTTGTTCTCGTGATGATTCTCGGCACCTATCTTCTCTCTATCGGACAAATCGAGCCCCCGCGGCTGATCCTTGCGATTGTTTTAGGTGGTCTGTTTACGTCCTCTATTACCAAGGTTGCCACCTTCCAGCATTACGGGATTGTGTTCAAGCAAGCTATGAAAGGAATTTGGTCGATTCTGGGCGTATCTGCGCCAAACAGGCCGGAGCATAGCGACGCGCCAGTTAATGGGGAAATCGTCATTTCAGATTTAAGCTTTGCCTACAACGGTGACGGCAAGGTGCTGGAAAACATCAATCTTCGCTTTCCGAAAGGCAGCAAGACTGCACTGGTCGGGGCCTCCGGCTGCGGAAAAAGTACGCTTGCCAACTTACTTATGGGATTTTGGGAACCGACAGACGGACACATCACCATAGCAGGAGAAGATGCGGCGACTTTCTCCGAAAAGCAGTTGAACCGTCTATTTTCCATCGTTCAGCAGGAAGTCTTTCTCTTTAATCTGAGCATGGAAGAAAACATACGAATCGGAAAGCCGGAGGCCTGCATGGAGGAGATCATAGCGGCCGCGAAGAAAGCCCGCATCCACGATTTTATCATGTCGCTTCCAAATGGCTACCAGACAACGGCGGGAGAAGCAGGCGTCAAGTTTTCAGGTGGAGAAAAACAGCGTATTTCCATTGCCCGTATGATTCTAAAGGACGCGCCAATCATTATTCTGGATGAAGCAACCGCAGCGGTAGATACGGAAAACGAAGCATATATTCAGGCGGCAATTGACGATTTGAGCCGTGATAAAACCGTCATTATGATCGCCCACCACTTAAACACCATCCGTGACGCCGATCAGATCGTTGTCATGGACAGCGGTAGGGTCATAGATACAGGAAAGCATAATCCGCTGCTCGGCCGCTGCGCCCTATACCGAAAGATGGTTGAGAATCAAAACAAGGTCGATAACTGGAAGATCAAGGAGGTGTCCCTTTGATTAAGGAAATCTGGAATACGCTTACCCTCGGTGGAAAACGCGCCTTATCGCTCTCTGTCACGGGCTTTACTCTGTATGCCCTTTCAGGGATTGCTGTGATGTACATTGTTCTGAAATCTCTGGAAGCCGTCATGTCCGGAAGCTCCATGCTGCTGTGGTACTGGATCGCATTGGCCGCCTGCCTGCTGATAAAATGCGGCAGCAACATCCTTGCAGATGTGAAAAAGCACCATGCTGGCTTTGATATTGTCTTTCAGATACGTAAAAACATCATCTATCGCCTGAAGGCGTTTTCGCTTGGCTTTTATACCAACGAGCGGTTGGGCGAAATCAGCACCATCATTCATAAAGACGTAGACAAGATGGAAATGGTTGTAGGCCATGTGTGGACGCGGATGCTTGCCGATTTTATCGTGTCTGCTATTCTTCTTACGGCGCTGGTCGTTTATGACCCGAAAATGGCGCTACTTATGATTTCTGCCTTGCCTGTCGCAGTCCTGTTTCTTACGTTGGGCTTGAAGCGTGGAGAGAGGTTAGAGGAAAAATCCGGAAACGATCTTGCCGATATGGTGAGCGTCTTTGTGGAATATGTAAAAGGGATTCCCCTCCTGAAAGCCTTTTCCGAAAGCCGCCGCTTTGAGGAAAAGGTTGAACAGACGGCCCGCGACTTCGGACAGAGTAGCAAAGCCGTATCCAGAAATCGGGCGGCGGTCTTGGCCGTCTATGGCCTTATCATTGATGTCTCCTTTTGGATCATGCTCACCGCCGGGCTGCTCCTGCTGCTGGCGGGGAAACTCCCCGTTTACGGTTTCTTGCTCTTTGCCATCATCAGCCGCGAGTTTTACAAGCCCTTCCTTGCGTTAGAGAGCCATTGGGTGAATTATCTGACGGTAACAGACAGCTATCGCCGCATCAAAAAGATAACCGAAGCCGAAACCGTCCCGGAGCCGGAAAGGCCAATCCACCCCACGGAATACGCAATTTCCTTTGAGGACGTGTCTTTCTCTTATGAGGAAGGCGGTTTCACCATGCAAAACATCTCTTTCCATACACCGGCACAAACACTCACCGCCCTTGTCGGCGGCTCCGGCTCCGGCAAAACGACAATTACAAATCTCCTGCTGCGCTTTTGGGATGTGACGGACGGCGCAATCCGCATCGGCGGAGTGGACGTGCGGGATATGAGCTACGATGAACTTCTCGGCTCTGTCAGCATCGTCATGCAGAACGTCCAGCTTTTTGCGGATACCATCGAGGGGAATATACGGCTTGGAAAGGCCGCGGCCACGCAGGAAGAAATCATTACCGCCGCAAAAAAGGCCCGCATCCACGACTTTATCATGTCGCTTCCTGACGGGTATCAGACCATGATCGGAGAAAACGGCGTGGGGCTTTCCGGCGGCCAGAAGCAGCGCCTTTCTATCGCGCGAGCATTTTTGAAAGACGCCCCGATCCTGCTTTTGGACGAGATCACAAGCAACGTCGATCCGGTCAATGAGGCTTTGATCCAGGAGGCCATTTCGGAGCTGGCAAAGGACAGGACGGTTTTGGTAATCGCACATCATTTGAGTACGATCCGTAGCGCGGATCAGATATTGGTATTTCAGGATGGCCGGATCGTTCAATCAGGGCAACATGAAACCCTGCTATCGGATTCCGATGGATACTATCACAAGCTGTGGAACGCCCGCGGCAGCAAGGAGGTCAACGCAAATGAAGGATTATGCGGTTGAGCTGCGGGAGGTATCGTATCAATATCAGGGTCACTCCCAGCCTGCTATTCATGGAATTGACCTCAAAATCGAAAAGGGCTCTTTTGTGCTTGTCAGCGGCGCAAGCGGCAGCGGGAAAACAACGCTTTCCCGCTGCATCAATGGGCTTGTTCCGCACTTCTACGAAGGCACATTTAGCGGCGAGGTCTATTTGAATGGCAGGAATACCGGAGATTACGCTTTGCGCGATTTTGGAACTATCGTCGGCTCCGTCTTTCAAGACCCGCGAAGTCAATTCTTTATGACGGATACGACAAACGAGATAGCCTTTGGCTGTGTCAATATGAAGCTGCCGCGGGAAGAAGTATGGCAACGCACAAAGGACAGTCTTGAAAAGATCAATATTTCCAAGCTGACGGACAAAAACCTGTTTCAGTTGTCCAGCGGTGAGATGCAAAAGGTGTCCATCGCCTCCTGCTACGCCATGACCCCGGATATTTATGTGTTTGACGAGCCCTCCGCAAATTTGGATTTTCGGGCAATTATGGAGCTGCATGATGTCCTTTCGGAACTGAAAAGCGAAGGGAAAACCGTGATTGTGCTGGAACACCGGGTTTTCTATCTGGCCGATCTGTTGGATCGTATGATCTTTTTGGAGGATGGCGTTATACGAAACGATTTCAACAGGCAGGAAACGCTTTCGTTAAGCGACAGAGATTTGAGGCAACTCGAACTGAGGGATTTCAGCCTTGACGCACTCACGCCCTGCTCACGCCCGACAGCTTTACAGGAGGAATCGAGACTGACACTATCCCTCTCCCATGTGTCTTTCGCCTATGGGCGACGCAAAAGGCGTTCAGAGGCGGAGGTTGCGCTTTTGCACGATGTTTCTTTTGAAGCGTATAGCGGAGAAATCATAGGGATCATCGGAGATAACGGCGCGGGCAAAACGACTCTTGCGAAACTGTGCTGTGGGCTGCTGAAAGAAAGTGCAGGGATTATTTCCATCCACGAAAAGCAGCTTCCGCAGAAAAAACGCCTCGGCCAGATTTACTTTGTCATGCAGGATTCCGATTATCAGCTCTTTGGGGATAGTGTGTTAAACGAGTTGCGGATCGGAGCCGGAAACAAAAGCTCAAATGACGCAGAAAATCAGGCGATTTTGAAAAAGCTCTCCCTCTGGGAAAAACGCGAAAACCATCCTGCCGCCCTTTCCAGAGGGCAAAAGCAGCGGCTCACGATAGCCGGAGCTTTGAAAGCAGACAGCCGTGTACTGTTCTTCGATGAGCCGACCAGCGGTTTGGATCGCGGGAATATGCTTCGTGTCGCTGCGGAATTGGAGTCGCTTGCGAGGGAGAGCCGTGTTGTTTTCGTGATTACCCACGACTACGAATTTATCTTGGCAGCCTGCCATCGCGTGCTTTATCTGAACGATGGCAAAATAGAGAAGGACTTTCCTTTGACAGAAAACAGCAAAGACACAGTATTTCGCCTGCTTCGGGAAGGAGGTGCTTCATCTGAATAAGACTAAACCTGCCTTAGATCCTCGGATTGTTGGATGCGTAGTGATCCTGCTCGGAACAACAGCAATGTTTATGAATAAGGCCATGACAGCACATATCATCTGCATGGTAGCTGCGCTTTATCTGCTTGCAGCAAAAGTGTACAAGCCCTTGACTATATATCTTGCCATCTACATTGTCGTTGTCTTACTCATGGCGAACGTGGACAAGATTCATAACACAAGCGCAATGCTGCTGATTGTGTCACTCAGCTATTTCGTTCAAAAGCTGGTCGTTCTGCTGATGATGGGAAGTTTTTTCGTCCACATGACTACGATTCCCTATGTGCTGTCCGCCATGCAGCACATGAGAGTACCGAATGCTGCTGCCATTCCGATTATGGTGGCGCTGCGTTTCTTCCCCACCATAAGGGAGGATTATCACAGCCTAAAAGACAGTCTGAGGATTCGAAGAGTATCCATATCACCGCTACAATTTGTCATTCATCCCATGCGAATGATGGAATATCTGTTCGTGCCAATCTTGATGAAAAGCATCCGCACTTCCGATGAGCTTGCGGCTTCCGCACTATCGCGTGGATTTGAACACATAAATGAGCAGACAATCCTTTATCCGCTAAAGTTGAAAACCCCTGACTACATCGTTGGAATAATGTCCATCATGATTGTTGCCACACTATTTTACTTACAGTTCAAATAAGGAGGATTTCAAAATGAACACTATCAGAACAGAAAAGTTGAGCGCTCGTGATTTTATTACCATCGGTATTTTTGCCGCCATCAATCTCGTTATTTTCTTTGTGGTTGGCGCAGCTGCGGGATTGACCCTTATCGGAACACTTGCCAACATCCCCATAACCGCTTTCTTTACTTCGATTGCATATATGCTGCTTGTTTCTAAAGTCAGGAAGAAGGGAACATTTCTGATTATGGGAACGATTAGCGCCTTACCAGGGCTTATGGCTGCGAATGTGATCGGTGTCATTGTATCTATTGCCGGGTGGATTGTTGCAGAGATTATTGCGAGTGCAAATCATTACAAGAGCAAAGCGGTGTTAATCTTCACCTATGTTCTGGGTTGCACACTTCATTCTGCCGGATTTACGCTTCCCATGTACCTATCTAATGCTCAATACCTAATCGACAGGCAGGAAATACTTCATTTAACAGATGAGGCTCTCGCGGTGTACTTACAAATGTTTACATGGCCCATGTATTTTGGAATGGTGGCATTAACGGTTATAACCAGCTTCCTTGGCGCAGTTATTTCCACACGTATTTTGAAAAAGCACTTTGAGAAAGCTGGGCTACTTTAATTGGAGGTGTTACGATGAAGCTCCACTCTTCCGGTGAAGATTACTTAAAGGCGATCTTTATATTGCAGAAAGAAAAAGATATGGTGCGATCTGTGGATGTGTCGGAATATATTGGTGTTTCAAAAGCAAGCGTCAGCCATGCCGTAAAGTTATTACGCAAAGGTGGCTTTCTTGTGATGCGGGAGGACTACACCCTACACCTAACTGAATTAGGTCGAGAGGTTGGAGAACGGCTATATGAGAGGCACCAATACTTTGCAGGACGATTAAAAGACGCTGGGATTGATACTGATACTGCAAAGGTTGAAGCCTGCCGCATAGAGCATACAATCAGCGAGGATTCTTTCCAAAAGCTCAAAGGGCAGGAACAGATGATTTGTCCGTTTGCAAATTCCTGTGATCTCAAACAGGACAAAGAACGAGGCTCCTAATTTTTGATGGACGGACAGCAGAAATGGGTAATCTGCCCCAAATGCGGGGGCAAAACCCGAATAAAAATCCGTAATGATACTGTGTTGATAAATTTTCCTCTGTTCTGTCCAAAATGCAGGAAGGAAACGCTGATTAATCTAAAACAAGAGAATATCACCATCATCAAAGAGCCAGACGCTAAGACGCAGAGCCGATGATTGGCGGTCTATGAGACTGTCGTCATCGGCTTATTCTTTTGCACAAGTTCAGAAGGAGAAAGAAACTTCAGATAATAGCCCAGCCTGAATAGACAAAACACAACGCGGCCGGGCAAATCTGCCTGACCGCGTTAGTTCTTTCCTTGCAATGCTTCAACTTGCTGGCATAGGGCAATATACTTCTGAATTTCAGATTCACTCTTTCCTGCAAAGAAATCAATAACGCTCTTTGAGACATTACTTGTGGGTATGTTCTGAAAAACAATGGCGTCTAAGCTGACATTGAGCTCTCGTGCCAACAGCATAACAGTTTCAAACTTCGGGCTGCTTCTACACCGCTCTATTTCGATGATTGTACGGACACTCATATTCAATCGCTCTGCTAAAGCGCGCTGTGTCAGTCCACGTTTGATCCTGGCACTTCGCATAGCTGATGCAAACGAGTCCAGCAAATTATTCATTACACATCACCTCGATGATATTATATGGTGCGCTTTGGCTCATATAAATCACCATGTAAATCATGTAAAGTGATGTATAGCTCATTTCCTGGAAGGAGATGACCACTATGACGAGAAAGAGGGCTGTATAAAAGAATCTTCTTCAGAAGATTCAAGAATCCAAGAGAACACTTTAGGCGAGGGACTGGAAACAGCCCTTATATTGTGAGTTGCGCTCATATAGGTGAGCTGCAACTCTCTTTTTATGTGCTCTGCTCCACCCTTCCTTCGTGTGAAGGAGAAAAAGAGCTTGCTTGCTTAGGCGATTATATACGACCGATTCAACAGCGGTGCAGGTCGCCGCCCTCTGATTTCGATTCTCCAATCTACAACAATCGAAATCGGAGGTAGACAATGAAGATAATCAATTTGCGGGATTACTATCCCTTCTACAACACAGATGTGTTTCTGGAGGTCTCAGATGAGGTTGCTTCGTTCCTGGAGGATGAAAAGCGGCTTCAGATCAACTACGCGCAGTACATCCGCGACAACAAGGCGTTCTACTCGCTGGACGCAGGCGACGGCATCGAGGCGGAAGCGCTGAATCTGCCGGAACAGCCGGACGAGGCGCTGGAGCGCATGGAGCTGGAGCGGCTGCTGAAAGAAGCTCTGGCACAGCTCACGGAAACTCAGCGGCGCAGGCTGCTTGCCAGCGTTCTCAATGATGAGAGCAACCAGCGGATTGCCGCCCTTGAGAGCGTTGATGAGAGTGCAGTGCGCAGAAGCATTCAGCGTGGATTGGCGGCACTCAAAAAAATTCTGAAGAAATCTTGAGTTACCCCGTCCGAAAAAGCCCGTTTTTTCTTGAGGTATATGAGAGGGATATTCTTCTCGCTCGCCTCTGCTCCTTGAAAACCGCATAGACACCGGTATCAGCACAGACCCCGCGCGGCCAGACGGCCAAGCGAAGAAAGGCGCGCCGCCACGACGACAGCCTCCCGCCCTCCGGTGCGGGAAGCCATCCGAGCGATCTACGCAGCCTTTGACCCGATGCATTGCAGCATCGGGCGCGATGACAGCGCGGGCGATACGCAACCCCAGCTACGGCCTCCCACTGACTTGAGGGGGATTTCTGCGGCGCTCGTGAGCCTTACAAGCCACGGCGCTGGTGGGAATGGGACAGCCTTGCCAAAGGCGGCTGATACCGGTCCCAGAGGCGATATATGCCTCGCGCCGGGGGCTGTGACAAATACGGCGGAACAAAACCAAATGACACAACATACGCAGATAGCCGCGCCGGTGCAGTATCATGCAACATGACAGCAATCCCTCCGGCGCGGCTGCTCTGCCGGAACGAATACGAACAAGCCCCGCTGTCATATCGTGGCAGCGGGACTAAATTGATAAATCGGAGGTGCGTTTATGCAGAAGCAAGCCATCCCCAAAGAGCCGGTCGCCTCTTATAAGGAGGTCAGGATCGGCAAGACCCTCTATCGCGTGACAAGCGTGTTTTCCGGTGAAAAGGACCTTGGCAGGACGCTGGAGCAGCTTGCGGTGCGCCGCGCCATGACGGAGCTGGACGCTCCCGCAACCGCGCAGCCCTGTTACGCATCTTAACAGACAATCAGCCTCCCTGCGGCGGCATCCTTGCGCGAAAATGGTATCCCCGGTAACATATTCTTGCAGGGAAAACCTGCGAGAGCCATCACGCCGCACGGATGTATGAATCGCAGAGAATCGGGAGGTAAAATACAGATGATCGAAAAGACATACAACGTAGGCATCTATTGTAGGCTCAGCAACGACGATGAGCGCGATGGGGAGTCCGTATCCATCGAAAATCAAAAGCTCCTGCTGCAAAGCTATGTGCGTCAGCGGGGCTGGAACGAGATCGCGGTGTACTGTGATGACGGGTACTCAGGTACGAATTTCGACCGGCCCGGCGTTAAACGCCTCATCGAAGATGCAAAAGCCAAGAAAATCAACCTCATTCTGGTCAAGGACCTATCACGCTTTGGGCGTAACTACATCGAGTTCGGACAGTACACGGACTACCTGTTCCCCTCGCTGGGCTGCCGTTTTATCGCGCTGAACAACGGCATCGACACCATGAGTGACAACGGCAGCACCGACGTTATGTGCTTCTTGAACTTATTTAACGAGTTTTACAGCCGGGACACCTCCAAGAAGGTCAAGGCGGTCAAACGGGCCTGCGCGGAAAGCGGCAAGTTCATGGGAACCTACCCCGCCTACGGCTACAAGCGCGACCCGGAGGATAAGCACCACCTTGTCATCGACGAGGAAACCGCCCCTACCGTGCGCCGCATTTTTTCCATGCGCGCCTCCGGCATGGGCTTCCGTGCCATCGCCGTCACGCTCAACGAGGAGGGCGTTCTGCCGCCCGGTGCGCTCTACTATCAGCGCAAGGGGCGCAGCGACCCGCGCAACGTCAACCACAAGTGGGCGGAAACCACCGTAAAAGCCCTCATCCGCAGCGAGGTCTACATCGGGAACATGGTGCAGGGCAAAACCGGCACACTTTCCTATAAGTCCCGCAAGCTCATCAACAAGCCGGAGGAGGAATGGATACGGGTGGAGGGAACCCACGAACCCATCATCTCCCGCGAGGTCTGGGATACCGTGGTCAGCATCGACAAAAAGAAGGTGCGCAAGACGCCGCCCACGGACGGCATCCGCAGCATCTTCACCGGCCTTGTCTACTGCGCAGACTGCGGCTTCAAGATGCGCAACCACATCGAGCGCTTCACCTATAAGGACGGAACGCCGGGGCGGTACAGCTCCTTTATCTGCGGCAACTATGCCAGAAGCGGCAAAAGCGCCTGTACCATCCACTCCATCTATGAAAATGTGCTGGAGGAGCTGGTACTGACGGACATCCGGGAAAAGGCGCGCTTCGTCGAGTACGACGGCGAGCGCCTTGCCGAGCAGATCAGCCGCATGAAGGAAAAGGAAAGCCGCAGCCGCGTCATCTCCTATGAACAGGAGCTGAAAGCGGCAGCGGCGCGTATGACGGAGCTGGAACGGCTGATGCAGAATCTCTATGAGGACAAATGCACCGGCACCATCCCCCAGACGGTCTTTCAGACGCTCATGCGGAAATACGAAACCGAACGGGCGGAAAAAGCCGCCGCCATACCGGAGCTGGAGCAGAAGGTCAGGGCGCAGCTTGAAAACCGGCAGGACGCAAACCGCTGGATGGAGGTCATCCGCCGCTACACCGAGATCACGGCGCTGGACGAGAGCATCCTCTTTGAGCTGGTGGACCGCATCGAGGTGGGCGAGGCGCGGAAGGTCAACGGACAGCGCATCTGCGACGTCAAGGTGGTCTACCGCTACGTCGGCAGTGTGGACGACGCGCTGGCACAGGAGAGGCTGGAAGCGTATGAAAAAGCTATATAAGGTCGGCATCTATTGCCGGTTGAGCGTGGACGACGCCTCCAATTCCGCCAAGGCGAAAAACTATATCCCCGCTGATGAATCCGTCAGCATCGAGAATCAATATAAACTGCTTTCCAAATTCGTAATGCTCAACGGCTGGACGGAGGTCAAGTCCTACTCGGACGACGGTTATAACGGTGGAAATTTTCAGCGTCCCGGATTTCTGGAGATGCTGGAGGATGCGCGGCACGGCCTTATCAACCTGATCCTTGTGAAAGACCTATCACGGCTGGGCCGTGATTTTGTGGAGGTCGGGCGCTATACCAACGTTATTTTCCCCTCGTTGGGCTGCCGCTTCGTATCTGTCCTTGACTGCCTCGACACCGAGGGCGACAACACGGATATGCTGCACTTCCGCAGTCTGATGAACGACTACCACTTGAAAGACCTCTCCAATAAGGTAAAATCCGTTCTTCACGCCAAAATGCGTAGCGGTCAGTATATCGCCGCCTACGCGCCCTACGGCTACCGCAAGAGCGAGGAGGACAGGCACCGGCTGGTGATCGACGAGGAAGCAGCCGCCGTGGTGCGCCGGATGTTCGAGCTACGGCGCGGCGGCATGGCCTACGGCAAGATTGCCGCCGTGCTGAACAGCGAGGGCATCCTGTCCCCGCGCTGGTATTGGGCAAAGCGGTACGGAAACGGCTCCTGCAAGTACGCGAACCTTTGGATGTACGCCACGGTGAAGAACATACTGACAAACGAGGTCTACACCGGAAATCTCATTCAGAACCAGACCGGCTCGCGCTCCTATAAGGACGACACCATGATCTATAAGCCGGAATCCGAATGGATACGGCATGAGGCTTTGCATGAAGCCATCATCTCGCCGGAGGTATGGAATGAAGTGCAGGCCATCAACCGGGAAAGGACGCGGCTCTCGGCGGACAACGCGCCGCCGAAGCCCTTCCTGTTCACCGGCAAGCTCGTCTGCGCCGACTGTAAAGCACCCCTTCAGGGCAACCGGGAGACGCAGCACCGCAAGAACGGCACGTCCAAAAAGTACGTTTCCTATTTCTGCTCCCGTTATACAGCCTCCGGCTACGGCGCGTGTTCCAGGCACACCATCTATGAGATGACGCTGACGGAGCTTGTATTGAGCGAGATCCGCGCCCATGCCGAGGCGCTGGAACTGGACGAAGCTGCCATGCTGGACAGGCTGCAAGCGCAGCGCACCGCCGCAGACGCAGAGCGTCAGGAAAGCGTCCGGCAGGAGATTGGGAAGCTGCGCCGCCGCGTCTATGAGCTGGAGCAAATGACCGCCAAGCTCTATGAGGACAAGGTTTGCGGCAGCATCAGCGCAGTGTCCTTCGCTGTACTGCTTGAAAAGACCGAGCAGGAGCGTCGCCAGCGAACCGACCGGCTGGATACGCTTCTTGCGGAAGTCAGGGAGTATGAGCAGAGCGCCGCAGACATTCAAAGCTGGGCGGCAGTCGTCCGAAAGCACCTGCATATACGGGAGCTTGACCGTGAAACGGTGGACGAGCTGATCGACCGCATTGAGGTCGGAGAAAAGACCGTCGTTGATGGGAAAAACGTCCGGGACATCAAAATCTATTACCGCTTTGTCGGCAATATCTGAACGGAGGTCAGATCATGGATAGCAGCAAAAGCAAGTGTGTGGTATTATATTGCCGGGTAGCAACGCAGGCGCAGCTTGACGGCGATCACACGCTGGAAGCACAAAGCGCCCGGCTGCATGAGCAGGCCGAGCGGCTGGGCTATGAAATTGTGGGAGAAGTCAGCGAGCATGAAAAAGGAACTACGCTTGACCGCGACGGCTGGAAAAGGGCTTGTCAAGAGGCGGTGGAGCAAAAGGCGGATATTCTCCTTGTTGCCGATCTTACACGGATAGCGCGCGATCCAATCCTTTGGATGCAGGCTTTGCGCGAGTTGAGCGGCAAGGGCGTCTGGATTCAGTCCGCGGCTGAACCGGATGCGTTTCGGGTAAATCCCTTTTTTCAGCTATGGCTGCCGCCGGGAATCCAATGGCAATTCACACTCCATGAACTATGGAAAACTTACCGCAGGAACAACGAAAACAGCGATTGATACAGTCAAAACCGTCCGAAAAGGGAGAAATCATTACTTACCTTTCCCGAATGGGAGATGTTCTTGAACACATTGCGGATCGCGGTAAACTCACTTTCGCCGCGTGTGCTGTCCACGCCGTCATTGACGGCAATGAAATGAACGCCAAACTCCGGGAAAACAACATCGGTATACATTCCCACTTGGAGATAATCGCGCCCGAAGCGGCTCATGTCCTTTACGATGACGCGCTTGATCCGCCCTGCCTTGATGTCGGCAAGCATACGCTGGAAGCCCGGACGGTTGAAGTTTGTGCCGGAATAACCGTCGTCCTCGTCATAATGTCGGTAAGCGGTAATCCCATGATCCTTGCAGTAGCGTTCCAGAATCTTCTTCTGGTTCGCTATGGAGTTGCTTTCACCATCCAGCTTATCTTCCTGCGAAAGACGCTCATACAGAGCGGTCAGGCCTTCTTCCTCTGCTTCCGTAGATAGCCCCTTGGCGTAGAACTGCAAAACATTATCGCGGATCACGCTGCGAAGCTCATTGCTTAAACTGTCCTGCGGCTTCAAGCTCTGAAAGGTAAATCCCGTCATCTGAACTCACCGCCTTTCTCGGAAGAACTGCGGTAGGCGTTGACAATGCCGCGATACAGTTCTCGGCAAAGGGGCAGATCGCCGTCTGTAATGGAGCAAATCGAAATACCTCTCTGCTCCATATCATCAAGGAACTGCACCGCTGCAAGACGGCTGCGGTAAAGTCGATCAAGCGATACGACAACGATTTTCTGCACGCGGTTCTCATGGATTGCTGCAAGCAGATTTTGAAACGCCGGACGCTCTGCGGTCAGGCCGCTGTATCCATTGTCCACGAAGAACATATAGGTGTCCGTTCCGTTTTCCTGCGCATGGCTCAAAAGTCGGTGCATTTGATTGTCAAGGTTCAGGTCTGTTTGTTTGTTCGCCGCACGGTAGTAATATGCGGTGATTTTGTCGGGCTGCTTTTTCATGTTGCCTCCTATTCCGGCAGCCGGACAAACAGGTTATTTATATTATACCAGGGATCTCGCTCGCCGTCATTAGGCGGGTTCAAAATTATTTGTAACTTTTTTACCCCGCAAGTCATTCTGAATCAGGCGGCGCACCTTTGTCACGGCGTCCTCTTTCGCGCCGTCTTTGACGACGGCCTTGACGATATACGTTATATCCCCGATCTTGTACTCGCGTACAATCGGGGACGTTGTTTTCTTCATGGTTGTTTCCATAGAAACAAATCCCCCTTTCATGGGAAACGAAATAACTACAAAGGGAAATGACAAAACGGACGGCTGCTGGCGCAGCTCCAAGGGAGTTTCACCCCCGCACGGTTCTCGTGCAGCCCTACCCATCGCCTGCGACGCTTTGAACGCTCGGACTGTGGCTGTAAGGTCGTATCATTATGTGTTTTGCGCGTCATCGCCTGCAAGTTGCCACACTTGCGTTACGGCTCGGTATTTGTCGCTCGGCATATCCTCTCGGATATACGTCATGGCGTACCAGCCGCCCAGCTCGGCGCAAAAGGAACGTACCCGTTTTGCCTATGATGCGCCGC
>OLXO01000287.1_pt1 | contig 23460 bp, 27 predicted proteins | sample 1644181 | NCBI WGS metagenome assembly OLXO01 (sample SAMEA103958163, study PRJEB25191) | human gut metagenome | reverse complement strand
CGCCTCTTTAGCTCAGTTGGCCAGAGCACGTGATTTGTAATCTCGGGGTCGTTGGTTCGAATCCGACAAGAGGCTCGAAAGAAAAGCAGATGATACGAAAGTGTTACCTGCTTTTTTCTTTTTGCCCCGCAAAGAATCCTCTAATTTATTTAAAATCTACACATCGGCTTGCCCTTGAATCCAACTATATTTGTACCTTTGCACATTATTTCTAAGAAAGATGGCAGAAAATAGAGGTTACATGCAACGATACGCAATGCTGTTCGGTACCTATATGGGAGGTTTCTGGATATTGAAGTTCATACTCTTTCCTGTGGGGCTGTCGGTTCCTTTTTTACTTTTCCTTTTCATGGGACTCACGCTATGCGTACCTTTTATGGGATATTATTATGCACGGATGTATCGTAATCAGGTATGCGGAGGCGGCATCAGCTTCCTGCATGCATGGATATTCACCGTTTTCATGTATATGTTTGCCGCGCTGCTTGCCGCCGTGGCACACTACATCTACTTCAGGTTCATAGACCACGGATATGTGATAAACACGTGCGAAACGATGGTAGACACGCTTGCCCAAAGCAACATGCCGGGAATGGATTCGTACATCGCCACCTATCAGGAAGCTTTGGAGACAGCCCTACTACTCAGCCCTATCGACATTACGCTACAGATGATATCGTCCAATGTATTTTGGGGTTCGATACTGGCTTTCCCCACCGCCTTGTTCGTGATGAGACGCAAGAAAGACGACGCTCCGGCAGAGTGACGGAACAGCAAAAAGAATTGTTATTTCAATTGTAAAATAGAAAAATCATACATCAATGGATATTTCAGTTGTCGTACCACTATATAATGAAGAAGAATCACTCCCCGAATTGTTCGCATGGATTGAGCGGGTGATGAATGCCAACGGCTTTTCATACGAAGTGATTTTCGTTAACGACGGAAGTACCGACCGTTCGTGGCAGGTTATCGAGCAATTGCAGGCACAAGCTCCGGACAAAGTACGGGGCATTAAGTTCCGCCGCAACTACGGGAAGTCGCCGGCATTGTTCTGTGGTTTCGAACAAGCACAAGGCGACGTCGTGATAACCATGGACGCCGACCTGCAGGACAGTCCCGACGAAATACCCGAACTCTACCGCATGATTACCCAGGAGGGCTACGACCTCGTATCGGGCTGGAAGCAGAAACGTTACGACCCGTTGTCGAAGACCCTCCCCACCAAATTGTTCAATGCCACCGCCCGCAAAGTATCGGGCATCAAAAACCTGCACGACTTTAATTGCGGACTGAAGGCATATCGCAAAGAGGTTGTCAAGAATATAGAGGTATACGGCGAAATGCACCGCTACATCCCCTACCTGGCCAAGAACGCCGGCTTCAAGAAAATCGGCGAGAAAGTGGTGCACCACCAGGCACGCAAATACGGAAAGACCAAGTTCGGGCTGAACCGATTTGTAAACGGGTATCTGGACTTGCTTTCCCTTTGGTTCCTTTCCCGGTTCGGCATCAAGCCCATGCATTTTTTCGGATTGCTGGGTTCATTGATGTTCATCTTCGGCTTCATAGCCGTGGTCATAGTAGGTGTCAGCAAGTTGTACTACATGCACCATGGCATGCCCTACCGTCTTGTAACGGACTCTCCCTACTTCTACCTCTCGTTGACCTCCATGATTATCGGCACACAACTATTCGTGGCAGGATTCCTCGGAGAGCTGATTTCACGTAATGCCCCGGAACGAAACAAATATCAAATAGAGAAAACCATTTAACGATGAAAAAATTAGTCAGACTTGTCATACTCGGAGCTATCCTTTGTCCGATAGTAAGCATAGCTATCTCCTGCTCGGAAGAGGCCGACTGTTCCATGACAGCACGCTCCATGGTGAATTGCATTCTTTATAGAGTAGACCCCGAAACCCAATACGTGGAGAACGACACGCTCGACTCGCTCACCGTGACAGCATACGGCACCGACTCCATCATCATCAACAACCAGAAGAAGGTACACGACATCTCCCTGCCACTGCGCTATACGGAGGATTCCACCAAGCTGATATTCAAGTACAGCCGGACCAAGAGTGACACGATGGTGATACGCCACACCAACACCCCCTATTTCCTATCGATGGATTGCGGCTATCAGATGAAGCAGGCCATCACAGACGTAACGTGCACCCGCATCTCTCTGGACTCGATATACATCAAAGACAATGAAGCAGGCATCTATGGAAAGGAAAATCTTAAGTTATTCTATTAGTCTGGCACTCTGCCTGCTGATGTTCCTCCCCCTACGGGCGCAGAACGGGAATCCTACCGCTCCCCCCCAGGGAGCACCTCCCAAGAAGGAGAAGAAGGACGCGAAAGAAGAAGTGCACTATCCGTTATACAACGGCATGTCCGTCGGCTTGGACTTGTGGGGAATCGGAAGCTCCGTATTTGGAGGAGATTTCCTGAGTTCCGAAGTGGCCGTGGACGTAAACCTCAAGAACCGCTTCTTCCCTATTGCCGAACTGGGATATGGCTCCACGGACACCTGGAGTGACAAAGGCATACACTACAAAAGCAATGCCCCCTACTTCCGCATAGGAATGGACTATAACACGCTATACAAGAAGCAGCACGGACACATGCTACTCGTAGGCTTGCGTTACGGTGTTAGTAGCTTCAAGTATGATGTAGACGCCTTGGGACTGGACGACCCGATATATGGTGGCATCGTAGGCAATCCGAATCTGGACGACGAGATATGGGGAGGCAGCCTGCCCTATAACCATAAAGGAATGAAAGGCTCCATGCAATGGGCGGAATTTTGTGTCGGTATCCGGGCGCACGTCTGGAAGGCATTGTACATGGGCTGGTCACTACGCTTCAAGTTCAAATTGTCTGCCTCGGCCGATGAATACGGTGACCCGTGGTATGTGCCCGGTTTTGGGAAATATGGCTCCAACACGATAGGAGTAACCTATACGATAACTTATAAACTACCTCTTTAAGCAACTTATGACAGGGTTAGAGATTTGGCTACTGGCCGTAGGACTTGCGATGGATTGTTTCGCCGTTTCTATAGCCAGCGGAATTATATTGAAACGCGTCCGGCTGCGCCCTATGCTGGTGATGGCCGTCAGCTTCGGCTTTTTCCAGGCTTTGATGCCTCTGCTGGGATGGATAGGTGCCAGTTTTTTCAGCCACCTGATAGAAAGTATCGACCATTGGATTGCATTCGGTATCCTTGCCTTCCTGGGTGGACGTATGATAATGGAATCCTTCAAGGACGAAGGTTGCAAGCACGAGTATGACCCTACCAGCCTGAAGGTGGTGCTCGCTCTGGCCGTGGCAACCAGCATCGATGCATTAGCGGTAGGTGTTTCGTTTGCATTCCTCGGCATCAAGCAATTCTCGGCTATTCTTTCCCCCATCGGGATTATCGGTTTTGTATCATTCGCCTTGTCGATGGTCGGCCTGATGTTCGGCATCCGTTTCGGATGTGGCATAGCCCGCAGACTGCGCGCCGAACTCTGGGGAGGGGTTATCCTCGTCATCATCGGTACCAAGATATTGATAGAGCATCTCTTCTTTTAATTAAAAAGTAAAAACTCAGATATAGGATATGGAAAAGAAAGTACAACGGAATTTTTTATGGATTGCCCTACTAGTACTGGGTACCATATGGATACTTGCCCGCCACAATCAAGTCACTCCTTATCAGACGGACAACGGACTGATATTCGGTACAGTATATAAAGTGACTTATCAATATGACCAGAATCTGAAAGAGGAAATAGAAGCGGAACTCAAACGTTTCGACGGTTCCTTGTCCCCTTTCAATGATACGGCAACCATTACGCGCATTAACCGCAACGAGGACATTGTGCCCGACTCTTTCTTTACCAATGTCTTCCACCGAAGTATGGAAATCTCCAAAGAGACCGATGGTGCCTTCGATATCACCATTGCCCCTCTTGCCAATGCCTGGGGATTTGGCTTCAAGAAGGGTAACTTCCCCGACTCTGCCATGATAGACAGTCTGCTGGAGATGACAGGATACGAAAAAGTAGAATTGTCCGATGAAGGGAAAGTGGTGAAAACAGACCCGCGTATAATGCTCTCATGCAGCGCTGTGGCAAAAGGATATGCAGTAGATGTCATAGCCCAACTTCTGAAGAAGAAAGGTATCCGCAACTTCATGGTCGATATAGGCGGAGAAGTAGTTGTTCACGGGCAAAACCCTCAAAATGGACTTTGGCGCATCGGTTTGAACAAGCCGATAGACGACTCACTGGCAGTGAACCTAGAATTGCAAGCAGTGCTGCAAGTCACAGATTTAGGCATGGCTACATCGGGCAATTATCGCAACTACTACTATAAAGACGGAAAGAAATATGCGCATACCATCGACCCGCGTACCGGCTATCCGGTACAGCACAGCATCTTGTCCGCCACCGTCATCGCCAAAGATTGCATGAGTGCAGACGCCTATGCCACGGCATTCATGGTGATGGGGCTGGAAGAAGCAGAACGCGTGGCGGATGCACATCCGGATATCGACGCCTGCTTCATTTATACGGATGAAGAAGGAAAGCTTCAAACGTTCTTAACAAAAGGGATGGAGAAGTATATGAAATAATGCGCAAATGCGATTAACCCATCATTTATAAAATACAAAATATACCGCCAGTACCAGACATACAAAAGCGGCAAAATGATTCCAATGCAGCGTTTCTCCCTTGAAAAGAACTGTTGTGAACACCGTAAAGATTATCAAAGTGATTACTTCCTGAATCACTTTGAGTTGCATCAATGAGAACGGGCCTCCATTGCCTAAAAAGCCTATCCGATTGGCCGGAACCTGACAAGAATACTCAGCCAGAGCTATTACCCAAGAAAACAGCACCACGGCATACAACGGCCAGTTGGAGATGACTTTTGTCTCTTGTAGCTTCAGATGCCCATACCAGGCAAACGTCATGAAAATATTAGATACAATCAATAGCAAAATGGTATAAAATGCTTTCATATATTTTTTAATAATTAATGGTTAATGTTTTATGATTGCAGGCAGCAATTCCTCCTGCACATTCGTCATACTCCCCCATAGACTATAGCGTGCCTCAGGATTCATTTCCTCCAATTGTTTCAGAATGCCTTTCATTGTACTACGGCTGGATTGTGACTCATACGGACAATTCTTCACCTGCTTACGATACCCCCTCACTTGCGCCAACTCCATCAAATCCGCCTCATGTACCAGACACATCGGACGGATAATCGTCATATCAAACTTCTTCATCACCAATCGGGGAGGCATGGAGCTGAACGCTCCCTGATAGGTGATATTCATCAGCAAAGTTTCCAGAATATCATCCATGTGATGGCCTAACGCAATTTTATTACATCCCTGCTCCTTGGCTACGGTAAACAATGCCTTCCGCCTATTCCAAGAGCAAAGAAAACAAGGAGACTTGCGGGTATCTGTCGTGGCATCAAACTCCGTTTCAAAGAGAACAAAAGGCACTCCCCACGACTCTACATACTCCCTCAGATAGTCTACATCGCTCTGATAAGGTATATTCTTCATCACTACATGTACGGCGACAATGGAAAAACGGGGTTTATAGATACGGGCACGCCGTGCCAACAACTCCACCAGCGCCAAAGAGTCCTTGCCTCCCGAAAGCCCGATAAGAATCTTATCGCCGTCCTCTATCAGTCCATATTCCACCACACCTTTGCTAAACCGCTTGTCTATGCGGCGCAACATCTTTTCTTCTTCAGTAAATTGTGCCATTGATACGAGTTATGAGTTATAAGTTATAGCTCTTCCGGCTGCAAAAGTAAGGCAAAAGAACGATTTAAAGAAGAATTAACAAAATAGAATTACGGAAACCAGCTTTATTCACGATAAATTTGTATTTTTGACCTTCTGAACAAATCAGCATGTATCAATATGAATAAAACATGTATCAATATGAATAAAAAATATATCCTTTTCTTTCTATTCAGCCTTTTAAGCATAACAATTTCTGCACAAAGCCTGGCAGAAGCCAAAGCCTTGTACGAGAAGGGAGAATACGAAGAGGCCAAGCCCGCCTTCAAAAAGTTCGTCAAGACACAACCTGGCAATGGAAATTACAACCTATGGTACGGTGTATGTTGCTTGGAAACCGGCGACCCCGCAGAAGCCTTGAAACACCTGGAAAACGCCGTCAAAAGACGTGTCCCCAGCGGGCAACTCTATTTGGCCCGGGCATACAATGATTTATATCGGTTCGAAGATGCCATCGAAACTTATGAGACCTACATTTCCGACCTGAGAAAGAGAAAACGCTCCACCGAAGAGGCCGAACAATTATTGGAAAAAAGCAAATCCAACTTGCGCATGCTGAAAGGTGTGGAAGAGGTTTGCTTCATCGACAGCTTTGTGGTAGACAAGGAAAATTTCCTGGATGCATACAAAATCAGCCCCGAATCGGGCAAGCTGTTCATGTACGACGCCTATTTCAAAGATTCCGGTAAGGAAGGCGGAACGGTATACGAAACGGAGCTGGGCAACAAGCTATATTATAGCGAAATGCAACCGGACAGCACCCTCAGTATCCTTTCGCGCAACAAGTTGCTGGACAAATGGAGCGATGGCAGCTTGTTGCCCGGAAGCATCAACGAGGCCATGAATGCAGACTATCCCTATGTACTTACAGACGGTATCACTATCTACTATGCTTCGGATGGCCCTGGCTCGATGGGAGAATATGACATTTTCGTCACCCGTTACAATACGAATACCGACTCCTATCTGATACCGGAAAATGTGGGCATGCCGTTCAATTCGCCCTACAACGACTATATGTACGTCATCGACGAATTCAACGACTTGGGATGGTTTGCCTCCGACCGTTACCAGCCCGAAGGCAAAGTGTGCATCTATGTATTCATTCCCAACTCATCCAAACAAGTGTACAACTACGAAGGGATGGACCCGGACAAGATGATATCATTGGCGCAACTTCACTCTATCAAGGACACATGGACGGACACCGATGCGGTAGAGGCCGCCCGAGAAAGACTTCGGACCGCTGCCAACGCAAAGCCGCGGACTACCAAGAAGCACGATTTTCAATTCGTCATTGACGACCACTCCACCTACTACCAGCTGGACGATTTCCGCTCCCCGCAGGCCAAAGCCTCGTATGGCAAATACAATCAGCTGGAGCAGAGCTACAAACAACTGCAGGAGAAACTGGAAGATATGCGTTCGGAATACTCCCGAGCCAACAAGCAGGAAAAGGACAAGATGTCCGCCGCCATCCTCGACCTGGAGCAACGTGTACGGCAATTGTCCACTGAGATGGAGCAGACTGCCATTCAAGTGCGCAACCAGGAAAAGCAAGCCACCAAATAAAGACAACTATGGATATACTCATTATCGCCTCATTGATTATAGGAGCAATAATCTTGTTCTTAGTGGAATTATTCGTAATTCCGGGCATCAGTATTGCCGGTTTTCTGGCAGGAGGTTGCATCATCTTTGCCAACTACTATGCCTTTGCCTATATGGGCACCACGGCAGGTGTCATTACGCTTATCATATCTGCCCTGGCTTGTATCGGCTCGTTGGTATGGTTCATGCGCTCCAAGACACTCGACAAAATTGCATTGAAAAAAAACATCACCTCCAAAGTAGACCGTAGTGCAGAGGAAAAAGTCAAGGTAGGCGATGTAGGCATCACCACTACCCGCCTGGCCCTCATCGGCTATGCCGAAATCAACGGAGACATCGTGGAAGTAAAGTCATCAGACGGCTTCCTAAACGAAAAGACTCCGATTATCGTAGACCGTATTGCGGACGGAGTCCTCTTAGTGGAGCGGCTCAAGCAGTGAAATTTCTGAAATCAACCTATTTATAACTAACAATTAATATTTAATCTCATGGATCCAAGCACAATGTATTTAACCGCCTTCCTCATTATAGGAGGCATTATCTTCCTGGTACTTTTCTTCCATTATGTACCGTTCTTCTTGTGGCTGTCCGCCAAAGTATCGGGAGTAAACATCTCGCTGGTACAACTTTTCCTGATGCGCATCCGTAATGTTCCTCCTTATATCATTGTGCCCGGCATGATTGAAGCTCACAAAGCAGGATTGCAAAACATCACACGTGACGAACTGGAAGCGCACTACCTTGCCGGAGGCCACGTAGAACGGGTGGTACACGCATTGGTATCTGCCTCTAAAGCCAATATCGAGTTGCCGTTCCAGATGGCAACCGCCATCGACCTTGCCGGTCGTGACGTATTCGAAGCCGTACAGATGTCCGTTAACCCCAAAGTAATCGACACCCCTCCTGTGACAGCTGTTGCCAAAGACGGTATCCAGCTGATTGCCAAAGCCCGTGTAACGGTGCGCGCCAATATCCGCCAATTGGTGGGAGGTGCCGGAGAAGACACGATTCTGGCCCGTGTAGGCGAAGGCATTGTCTCCTCCATCGGTTCGTCAGAGAACCATAAGTCTGTATTAGAGAATCCGGATTCTATCTCCAAACTGGTATTACGCAAGGGGTTGGATGCCGGAACGGCATTCGAAATTCTGTCCATTGACATTGCTGATATTGACATAGGTAAGAATATCGGTGCTGCCCTGCAGATAGACCAAGCCAATGCCGACAAGAACATTGCTCAAGCCAAGGCAGAGGAACGCCGCGCCATGGCCGTAGCCACAGAGCAGGAAATGAAGGCAAAGGCCCAGGAAGCCCGTGCCAAAGTTATCGAGGCAGAAGCGGAAGTACCCAAAGCCATGGCCGAAGCATTCCGCAACGGCAATCTGGGTATCATGGACTATTACCGGATGAAGAATATAGAAGCTGACACTTCCATGCGCGAAAACATTGCCAAACCGACGACAGGCAATACCAGCCAGCCGTTGAGCAAATAACTCGAAAAGTAACTGACAGAAACGCCGAAACCGGTGAACAAGAATCGGCTCCCGGCGTTTCTATTTATAAACAAAAGATTAAAAACTCTATCAAATGAAAAAATATTTCGCCTCTTCCGAACTGATCATCAATGAAGACGGTTCTGTATTTCATCTTCACGTAAAGCCCGAATGGCTGGCAGACAAAGTCATCTTGGTAGGCGACCCCGGACGGGTGGCACTGGTTGCCTCCCATTTCGAGAACAAGGAATGTGAAGTGGAAAGCCGCGAGTTCAAGACTATCACCGGTACTTACCGAGGGAAACGTATTACGGTGGTTTCCACCGGTATCGGATGTGACAACATCGATATCGTGATGAATGAACTGGATGCCCTGGCAAACATCGACTTCGAGACGCGCGAAGAAAAGCCCTGCCTACGTAGCCTTGAGCTGGTACGTATCGGCACCTGCGGAGGCTTGCAACCCTACACTCCGGTGGGTACATTCGTATGTTCTGAAAAATCCATTGGTTTCGACGGTCTGCTCAACTTCTATGCAGGACGTAACTCCGTGTGCGACCTGCCCATGGAACGTGCCTTCCTCAACCATATGGGATGGTCCGGCAACATGTGTGCCCCTGCCCCCTACGTCATTGATGCAAGTGCTGAACTGATAGACCGCATCGCACAAGACGACATGGTACGTGGCGTAACGATTGCCGCCGGGGGCTTCTTCGGACCTCAAGGACGCGAGTTACGCGTGCCGCTTGCCGACCCGCATCAGAATGAAAAGATTGAAAAATTTGAATACAACGGCTACCGCATCACCAACTTCGAGATGGAAAGTTCTGCCCTGGCAGGCTTGAGCCGTCTGATGGGGCACAAGGCCATGACAGTATGCATGGTCATTGCCAACCGCCTGATAAAAGAAGCGAACACGGGATACAAGAATACGATAGATACTCTTATCAAAACAGTACTCGACCGTATCTAAGTTCACCCTCTCTTTCAGCCAGTCCAGGGAGTAAGGTTTAGTAAAGACTTCATCACATCCTGCTTGACGTGCCCGTTGCTGGTCTGTATAGCAGCAATGTTCTGCTATGACCACAATGGGCACAGAGACGGATTAGGCTTTATAAGCATCTATCCATTATCGATTTGTACAAAGTTACAATAAAAGCCCATAAGTTGAATCGTCATCTCTCTTTTTTGTAAAGAAACCATTATCTTTGCTGAATAAAAATAAGCCGGATAAAATGAACCAAGATACCATTTGTGCCATAGCCACCGCCCAAGGGGGAGCCATAGGATGCATCCGTGTCTCCGGACCGGATGCCATAGAGATAACATCCCGCATATTTACCCCTGCCCGGAAGGGGAAGAAGCTGAAGGATGCCAAGCCATATACACTTACCTTCGGTCATATCCATGAAGAAGAAAACATCATAGACGAAGTACTTGTCAGCTTATTCCGTGCCCCCCACTCGTATACAGGCGAGGATAGCACAGAAATCATGTGCCACGGTTCGAGCTATATTCTTCAGAAGGTGTTGCAACTGCTCATCGGCAATGGTTGCCGCCTGGCCGCTCCCGGTGAGTACACGCAACGAGCCTTTTTGGGTGGCAAAATGGACCTAAGCCAAGCCGAAGCCGTGGCCGACCTCATCGCCTCCACCTCTGCCGCCACTCACCGCCTCGCCATGAGCCAGATGCGCGGCGGGTTCAGTAAAGAGCTGACCTCACTACGCAACCAATTGTTGCACTTCACATCACTTATAGAACTGGAACTGGACTTCAGCGACCATGAAGAACTGGAATTTGCCGACCGCTCCGAGCTATGTCTCCTGGCAGACGGCATAGAGCAGGTAATTTCCCGTCTAGTGCAATCCTTCAGTGTAGGCAATGCCATCAAGAACGGTGTGCCCGTAGCCATCATCGGCGAAACGAATGCTGGTAAATCCACCCTGCTGAATGCACTACTGAACGAGGAACGAGCCATTGTAAGCGACATACACGGGACAACCCGAGATGTGATAGAAGACACAGTCAATCTTGGCGGGATAACTTTCCGGTTTATTGATACGGCAGGCATACGCGAAACGAGCGACACCATCGAGAGTCTAGGAATTGAGCGAACCTTCCAGAAATTGGAGCAGGCGGAAATCGTGCTCTGGGTAGTTGATGCCACGAATGCCGTCTCACGGATACCACAACTAACTGCCCAGATACTTCCCCGTTGCGAAGGGAAACGGCTCATTCTCGTATTCAACAAGGCCGATCTGGTGCAGGATGCCTCAACCATCCTCACCCCCAGTTTCACCCTGGCCGCTACTAATGTGCAATGCATCTCCATCTCTGCCAAAGGGCGTACCAACCTCGACAAGCTTCAGCAAATGCTAATCTCTGCCGCTAACCTGCCCACGGTTACCCAAAACGATGTCATTGTCACGAATATACGCCACTACGAGGCTTTGACCCATGCCTTGGAAGCCATCCACCGGGTCCAACAAGGGATAGCAGAAAATCTATCCGGAGATTTTGTTTCACAAGATATCCGCGAATGTATTTTCCATCTAAGCGATATTGCGGGGGAAGTTACGAACGACATGGTACTTGGGAATATTTTTGAACATTTTTGCATCGGTAAGTAGGTGATGATTACCAACGATTAGCATATATCATCAATGATTATTAAGGCGTTCATTTCGAGCGCCTTTCTTTTTAGCCTTATAAGCGATAGTTATCGTTTATAGGGCTTTTTTAGCTCATTTTTGTACCGTATTTGTTGCTCGCTTGTTGAATACCGAAAATCCTGTGGAAAGGTAGTAGAGAAACTATACGCCATTTTACACGGTTTTACGGGAATTTACAGTAATAACGGAGAAATAAAGATGAATTAAAATGAGCAGTAACCTGAAAATTAAGCGAATTTGCGCTTGGTGCGGTAAAGAGTTTATCGCCCAGAAAACAACAACGGCTTGTTGTTCCAAACAATGTGCTAACGCTCTTTATAAAAAGAAGAAGCGTGACGAAGCAATCAGGGCTAACAATCAATTAGTAGAGAAAAAGATTGAAGAAAAGCCTATTGAAAGAATCAAAGACAAGCCATTTCTCACTATTACCGAGACCGCAATCTATCTCGGAGTAACCCGACCTACCGTTTACGGTTACATTAAACAAGGGGAATTAAAGGTCACTCGATTAGGCTTCAAATACCTTTTGAAGAAAGAGGATATTGATGAGTTATTCAATAATCCGACAGAGTTCCATACTCCTGCAAAAGAGAAAGCCCCTATCACAGACTTCTACACTACTGCCGAAGTCAAAGAGAAATACCATGTAAACGAGTCGTGGATATTTGCAGTAGCCAAAAAGAACAACATCCCTCGGACTTTCAATCGTGGCAAAACCTACTGGAGCAAGAAGCACATGGACGCCTACTTCGCCAAGAAAGCCCCGAATCCCGACATTACCGAATGGTATAGTACACAAGAAATGCAAGAGAAGTTCGGCATGACCTTATCAGCCATCTACACTTTCGTTTCCAAGAACGCCATTCCGAAGAAGAAAGTAGGCATCATGGTGTACTATTCCAAGAAACACGTGGATATAGCCAAAGGTGTGGCAAAACCCGAAGAACCGCTGTATTATACAGTAGCCGAAGCAATGGAGAAATTCAATCTTACCCGTGACCAACTCTACCATTATGCGAAGTATCATAATATCCCAAAGGTCAAGAAGGGCAAATACACGCTTATCTCTAAACCCGAACTGGATAAATTGCTTGAAGCCCCAAAGATAGAATAAGTTATTTATCAGTGAATGTTCCCACCATTGAATCACTCTATTCTTTTGCACCAAACAAATGTAAAATTCTAAATATTAAACAGCATGACACACACATGTACAAAAGTAACAGTTCGTCAGAGAGCGATTCGGAATAATCGCATCTCCTTGTATCTAGATTATTATCCGGCAGTCCGTAACCCTGAAACCATGCAGATGAGCCGTCGGGAATATCTCGGCATCTACATCTATGCCCATCCTAAAAATGAAATGGAACGGGAATTCAACAACGATATGCTAAACAAGGCAGAGGCTATCCGTTGTATCAGAGTACAATCGCTCATCAATGAAGAGTTCGGCTTCTTGGACAAGACCAAACAGAAAGCCGACTTCCTCAACTACTTCAAGAAGATGTGCCGAAGCAAAGACCAGAAATGGACGTTCGTCTATCAGCATTTCTACAACTTTGTCAAGGGGCAATGTACCTTTGGCGAGGTGAATGTGGATTTGTGCAAGAAGTTCCGTGAATACCTGTTGAATGCCAAGCAACTCAAGCATAGCAACCGTCCCATATCCCTCAATTCGGCATCCGGCTACTACTCCACTTTCAGAGGATTGTTGAAGATAGCCTATCGGGACAAATGGTTTCGGGAAAACATCAACGACTACCTTGACAAGATTGAGCCGCAAGATGTGAAGAAAGAATACCTGACACTGGACGAAGTGAAACAACTTGCCACCACTCCTTGTGACATCCCCGTTCTAAAAGCCGCTTCTTTATTTGCTTGTCTGACAGGTTTACGCATCAGCGATATTCTCAATCTTCAATGGGAAGATTTTGCCATTGCTCCCGACCAAGGCTATTGCTTGCGTATCAGAACGCAGAAAACCCAAACAGAAGCGACACTTCCCATTAGTTATGAAGCCTACGAACTATGCGGTACACCCGACACTGGTAAGGTTTTCAAGGGCTTGAAGCGAAGCATGATTAACTATCCGCTGAAGAACTGGCTCAAAAAGGCAGGAATAACGAAGCCGATAACCTTCCACGGATTTCGTCACTCCTACGCAGTCATACAAATCTCTTTAGGTACAGATATTTACACAGTTTCAAAGATGCTTACCCACAAGAACGTTTCCACAACTCAAATCTACGCAGATTTGGTTAATGTGAAGAAACGAGAGACAGCCAATAAGATTTCACTGAAATAAATTACAACCATGAAACGAGGAATCTTAACAAACAACGGACAAGGCATCCATATTTCAGATGGCGAAGTATGGATGACCGCTTGGGAGATTGCCGACTTGTTCTATACTACAGTTGGAGCAATCAACTCCCGTATAAAAGCAATATTGAAAACCAATATCTTAAAGGAGTATGAAGTACGCCAATGTATCAGATTAGAGAATGGGAATAGTGCCGATGTGTATAATCTCAATATGATTATAGTCTTATCCTATCAAATAGATACAGGACATTCCGCTGCATTCAGAAAATGGGTTATAAGCAAGGTCGCTCATAAGCAGAACTGCAACATCCTACTATACCTTAATGAGGGGGCGAGCAGTACATTGTATTGCTAATAAAACAACCTTTCAATCATCAGATTATCTGCATTGTTTAGTCAAAAACAATGCAGATAATCTTTATTTAGAGGTACACAACCCCATTGTACCAACTATTTTCACCGAAAACAAAGAATTTTACAACACGCTTATTATTAGGTATGTAACGTGATGAAATGTGATGAAATATATCGTCAAGAGTCCGTTGGCAAGCAAAACTATGGATTTTCCCAAAAATAAATCCTATATATTTGCACACAAACGATTAGCATATATCATTATGGAACAGAAAAAGACAGAACATATTACTTTGAATCTGATTGTTTTCGGGACAATTATTATCATTGGTGTTTTAGCCCGTCAGACCGCATTGCACTATGGTTGGGATGAGTTCAGCAGCTACCTTATTTTAGTGGTATGCTCCATTGTCATTGGAGCAATCTATCTCAATCTGCAAATGGTATTCAGCCAACTCCTTTCACCGACAATAGAGAAGTGCTTTATGAAATTTGAGTACTACCACAATAAGACTATTATAACGTTAGAAGCTTCAGTGGTACACCCGGAACTTGCCCAAAGCATCATAAATTCAGAACCCATCATTTCTAAGCCTGAGCCCGAAATTGAAATAGAAACTACATCTGACACAACAAAAGAAGTTTCTACTCCTTCGTGTCCTGAACTTAATGAAGATGTGGCAGAACTTCCAAAGGAAGACGCCACACCTTCTACCATCAATAATATACCCATCAAAGAATACAATCAGCCAACAGAATACGAGATATTCCGTGCCAACGCTATGGCTGAGAAGGAACGAGCATCACAAGAAAAATTAGATAAGGTTCTCTCATATACGAAACAAAACTTGGTTCTCTATCTTAGCGAAACTGACCTCAATCGTTTATGTGGATACATTACAGAATACTACCTATCCGATTCCCTGCCTAAAGTTGAGCAGATAAAGGTTGATGCTCAATTAAAAACCATTGACATCATGCACTTTGGTTGGAATATTGGTAAGGCTTTCGGCAAACCACGCTTACAGACTGCTACATTTATAAAGAGAGTATTCGCTCACACTCTCCGTGATTCAGAAATATCTACCATTGAGCGTAAAATGTCGCACACTGAATCAGAGTGCAGGATTAAACTGGATAAAAAGATTGCATAAATATAACCCCATATAAATATCATTTAACAAAAGTAAGGTCTATATTTTGTTCAATTATCATCAGAATAATTCCTATTAAAATTCCTACGACAATCTCTGAAATCAAACATTTTCGATAATCATCAGAGGAAGATTCTTGCTTTGCAATTTTTGCTATATTTTTAGATATCACGACTTTCGGGGTATGGAATCTAACAGGAGTCCAAAGAGAAAAAACGATTAATATAATACCTATAAATAGGAACGAGGTAGAATCAAATTGCCATATCCTTATATTATTATAAATCATATATATTGCCAACGTAGATATAGCAACTCCAGTAATCCTTATGCAATGAATAAGCAAAAGGACTATTAGAGAGAATATTGCTAGTATATATTCACCACATACTGCTAAAATGGCTGATGCCGAATTTGCAGAAGCCGATTCTATTTCTGCACTACACGATGATAGAAAGAGTAAGAGTGAGAATACCAATAAATATTTAATATTCCCTATTTTATAAATGACATTATCCATAATGGCAAACTTTGTTTATTTACAAAAATACGGAAAAACTACCAATTAGGATGTTTACAACCTAATATTTATCATTGTATTCCACATTTTTCTGCTAAGAACTCTTCTTTCTAAGCTATAACTATCATAATTGATATTGCTAATCGCTGAAAATCTATTCATTATCAACAAACTATCACTACAAATCACCATCCAAAAGTTATTCATCAGTTATGTTTTGGTGAATGATTCCACCATTGAAACACCTGTTTCCTTTGCCGTCGAACAATTAAAATCGATTGGCGTATGCAAAAAGAAACAGTAACATTTGATAAGCTGCCCGAAGCGGTAGGTTATCTGACCGAACAGGTCATCGAGTTGAAAAGAATGGTGTCGGAACTTCAACCACCTGCATCAGACAAACACGTACTGGTTGAAATTGAGGATGCTTGCCGTATCATCAGAAAAGCCAAGCCTACCGTTTATACATTGGTGCGCAAGGAGCTGCTTCCTGCCTATAAGAAAGGTAAGAAACTCTATTTCTACGAGGACGAACTTCTGGCTTGGATTGAAAACGGACGAAGAAAGACTTCCGAACAAACATACGAAGAAATGCTTGCCAATATGCAAGGCAGTGTCCGTCATAAGCCTAAATCATCTATGAAACTTTCCAGGTTTTAGTTATGGATACATATTCTATTAATCCGGCATCCATCATTGACGAAGCGGTTGATTTAAGTATGCGACTGGCTGGCACTGATTTTCCTGTCAGCATATTCCCGATAAAAATCCAACGCATCATTAGTGAGGTTCACGAATGCCATAACTATCCTACCGACTACATTGCCGCAGCAATCCTTACGGCAATAGCAGTCGGCATCAGTAATACCCACCTTGCCCAAATCAAGCAAGGCTGGGTAGAAAGCCCTATTCTATATGTGGCATTGATCGGAAGACCGGGCGCAAACAAAAGCCATCCGCTTAGCTTTGCGATGAAGCCGTTTCTTGATTACGACTATCAGCAGAATCAGGTATTTGAAAAAGCACTTGCAAAGTATGATGAACTGATGAGTATGAGTCGCAAAGAACGAACAGAAAACGGTGAAGAGCAATTTCCACAAGAACCAGTCCGCAAACGCTTCTTGATCTCGGATGTAACGCCTGAAGGATTGAGCCTTATTCATGCGCAGAATAAACGTGGTTTATGCTTGTGGGCTGATGAATTATCCGCTTGGTTCAAGAACTTCAACCGTTACAACAACGGTTCGGAAGAACAGTTCTGGTTGTCGGTGTTCAGTGCCAAGACCACTATATCCGACCGTAAGAATGCCAAGAGTTCCATCTTCATCAAGCGACCGTATATATCGGTTATCGGCACTATTCAAAAGAAGATTCTCAGTGAACTGGCTAAAGGCGAACGCTCCAGTAACGGATTCATTGACCGCATTCTGTTTGTAATGCCCAATCTGCAACAGAAAGCACGTTGGAATGACAAGGAACTGCCGGAGAATATCGAGCAAGAATGGAATGCCATTATTGATAAGCTGATACAACAGGAGTATGCCCTCAATGAGTTTGGAGAGATAGAACCGCAGATTCTTCTCTTTACGGAGGATGCCAAGAGACGGCTTTACGAGTGGCAGCACCATTTTTCTGAGTTGTGCGACCGAGAGACAAACGACACTATCGTGAGTATCTATTGCAAGCTGGAGATATACATCATCCGTTTCTGCTTGATTATCCAATTAGCCCGATGGACTTGTGGAGAGTGCGATAAAACCTGTATCGACCTGTTGACGGTAGAACGAGCCATTAAACTGACGGAGTATTTCAAGGAATCCGCATTGAGAGTTCAAAACATACTCAATGAAAATGCGCTCAACAGCCAACAACAGGCGATAGTCAATCTACTTCCTCCAGTCTTTACAACTGCCCAAGCTATACATATAGCCGAGCTGAACGGAATGAAGGAACGGACGTTTCAACGCTTTCTCAATGACAACATCGGAACATTGTTCCGCAAAGAGAAGCATGGAGAATATTCAAAGATTAACCCGTGACATTTTTGTCGGTTTTGACACTTTCCAAGCAAAAACGACAATAACGACAAAAGTGACACACCAAAAAGAAACAAACAATGAGTACACATAGATTCATATTAGAACCCTACAAAGGTGTCAGCACTCGGCACACTTGCCCAAACTGCCACCGCCAAAGATGCTTTTCCAAGTATATTGATACGGAGAAGCTAATACGGTTCCCGGAGTACGTGGGACGTTGTGACCATGAGCAGAAATGCGGTTATCACTTCACACCTCGTGATTACTTTGAGCAGAACCCGTCCGAGAAAGAAAGGTTTGCAGAGAATAGTTTCAAGAGCTATCCTACTAAGGAAGTGCAACCCATAGCCACATCCTACATTGAATTGGATACAGTCAACCAATCATTGCGTGGCTATCCTACGAACAAGTTGTTTCAGTTTCTATCGGCTCAGTTCGGAGAAACGGAAACATTGAAACTCATGAAGAAATACAAGGTTGGAACTTCCAAGTATTGGGACGGTGCAACTGTATTCTGGCAAACGGACAATCAGAACCAAGTCCGTACTGGTAAAATAATGCTTTACAATTCCGAAACAGGCAAACGGATAAAAGAACCATACAATCATGTCACGTGGGTACACTCCGTACTGCACAAGGGCGATTACAATTTGAAGCAATGCTTCTTTGGTGAGCATCTGCTTTCCGAAGACAAAAGCCGTCCTGTCGCACTGGTCGAAAGCGAGAAAACGGCACTCATTGCTTCCTACTATTTGCCGCAATTTCTATGGATAGCATCGGGTGGAAAGAACGGTTGCTTCAATGCCAACAGCCTATCCGTTCTGGCTGGAAGAAGCGTTGTGCTATTCCCCGATTTGGGAGCGACCGACTATTGGCAAAGCAAAATCGGTCTGATGAAAAGCTACGGAATTGAAGTGCGAATGTTCGATTATCTGGAAGCCAATGCCACCGAAAACGAGCGGAAAGAAGGTTATGATATAGCCGATTATCTGCTCAAAGTGAAGCCCGACGAAGCTATCCTCCAACAGATGATAAAGAGAAATCCTGTTTTGAAAACACTGATAGAAACATTCGATTTGAAGCTCGTCAGCGTACAACAAGGCACTCCACAACCGAAGGTTTCACCACCTAAGAAACGAGGATTCAGGCTTTGAACTCTGGGAGAGAAATCGAGACTTTTTTACTGTAGCAAGTTAATGTCGGTGTATTACATTTCCCGACCACTTGCTCCTCAAAAAGTCTGAGGAGGCAGTTCCCGATGGTCACAAATTAGTCACTAAAAACAATTCAAATGGAAAAGAAATATACAATAACACTCCGGCTGTCATATCAGCAACACGCATGGCTTGGTGCGCTTTGCAGACGGAGCAAGCAAACTCAAAGTGAGGTCATCCGTTCGCTCATCGAGAACGGTTCGGTACGTGAACGAATCACGCAAGAGCATATTCACATCATCCGGCAACTGATTGGTGAAAGTACCAATCTTAACCAGTTGGCAAGACAAGCGAACACCTACGGTTTCTTTGCCGTTGCGGACAGATGTGAAGAAATGGCTCAGCACATTAATCAACTTATAAAACAACTGAAAGATGATAGGTAAACAGACTAAAGGAACATCATTTGGTGGATGTGTCCGCTACGTCCTCAAAGAGGAAAAATCCAAACTATTGGAAGCTATCGGAGTAGAAGGTACACCTGAACAGATGGCAGAGCAATTTGAGTTACAAGCCTTACTCAATGACAAGGTAAAGAATATTGTCGGACACACTTCACTCAACTTCTCACCGGAAGACGGTGCAAGATTAAAGTCTGATGATGCCTTAATGCTGAACATAGCGCACGACTATATGAAACTGATGGGTATTGAAAACACGCAATACATCATTGCTCGGCATATCGACCGTGAGCATCCGCATTGCCATATCGTTTTCAACCGAGTGGACAATGACGGCAAGACGATTAGCGACAAGAATGATTTCCGCAGGAATGAAAAAGTCTGCAAAATGCTGACCGCCAAATATCGCTTGCACTTTGCCAATGGTAAAACCATATCAAGGAGGAACGCTTGCGCCCCTACGACAAGGCAAAGCACGAAATATACAAAGCGTTGAAAGAAGAACTGCCCCAAGCTCATAGTTGGGATGATTTGAAAGATGCGCTTGCCGACCGAGGCATTGATATGAACTTCAAGGTCAGCCGAACCACACGGGAAATACAGGGTGTCAAGTTTGAGCATAACGGCTTCTCTTTCTCTGGCTCAAAAGTGGATCGAGAGTTCAGCTACTTGAATATCGACAATCGACTGGAAGAGAATGCTTGTGCATCCTTGTTGGAGTCAGCCAAGCAAGAGCCCAAACAGCAGAAAGAAGAGGTGCAGCAAAACGTTTCTCATACCGATGATAGCTTTGGTTTCAGTCTCGGTTTATTGAACAGTAGCTCATCCTACGATGCCATTGCCGCAGAAGAAGCAGAGTTCAATCGCCTGATGAAAAAGAAAAAGGCTAAGCGCAAGCGAGGCTTTCATTTATAATCAATTTTTATTAACACTTTTAATTCAATTATTTATGGTTCAAAAAGATTTAATTCTTGATTTCAATCTCTACTTGTGTGAGAAATTTGGCTACAGAGAAAGCTGTAGCGTGATGCAAAATGCCAACGGCTTTTGTGTGGACATCCGGGAACGTGATTTAGACTGCTATATTCGCTTCTGGGAGTATAGCTGTGGAAGAGGCAACTTCCCCGACTGGTCTATCATCATTGTGCGCAGCAACTTCAAGAAGAATCAAGAAGAAAGCCTGAAAGACTTGGCTCGGTTCTTCAAGGAATACATGCCACGCTACGGTTACAAATACCTATGTACCGAAGATGATGACCACAAGTACTATCAGACACTTGGCTTGAAGTGTATAATGGACGGTTTTTGTCCCAATTATGCACTAGCTCTGAAAGATTTGAATGTCTGATACATGTTTTAGAGTTAAGGAGGGGATTTTTCCTCTCCTTTTCTCCTTCCAATATGCTATAATGAACTGATTCCTCTATTATGGATGTTGGCAATAATGTTATTACTCCATTCTCATAATATACACAATGATTGGGAGCAAAGAAATCACTGTATCAAATTCCTTTGCTCTGTATTTCACACAACGATTTAACAACTATAGTTTTCTTTTGGAAACAATTACAAACTTACAATTATAAAACTAAATGTAGCAAAAACATGAATAATAGCCATACATTTGCTCATTAAAAATTTCCCTAGTTGAGGATTTTTCAATATCTTTGCGATAAATCAATGCAGTTGGATTACAATGAAGAATGTCAATCGATTAAAAATTGTACTTGTAGAACAAAAGAAAACAGGTAAATGGCTAGCTAAGCAGTTGGCTAAAGATCCTTCAACTATTTCAAAGTGGTGTTCAAATACCACACAGCCACCGCTTGATGTACTTGTAAATATAGCCAACTTATTAAGAGTGGATATTAAAGAATTGATAAACGAAAAAAATATAAACTAAATATATGGCAAGACCTATATTCTCTGGACACGAGTCGTTTGCGTGTAAGTCGCATTGGTTAAAACGTGGTTACGACTTTGTTATTGCAGAAAGAAATTTCAATGATGATGATGCAGTTGTGTATCTTGGCGTTGGCAAAAACATGGTTGCTTCAATCCGTTTCTGGTTGAAATCCGTAGGTTTATTGAAAGAAGACCACCTGGAAGATATTTCCGATTATCTCTTCAATGATGAGAATGGAAGAGATCCATATCTTGAAGATATTGGTACATTGTGGTTGTTGCATTTCATGCTAGTAAACACTGAGTATGCAACAATCTACAAGACCACATTCGTTGAGTATCATCGTCAGCGTAATATCATTGAGAAGGATAAATTACAGAACTATATTAAGCATACTTGCTTTGAGGGAACATCTTACAAAAACCTATACAACGATAATACTGTCAAGAGAGATATCGGCGTAATGCTTCATAATTACTACAGCAGAAATAATGCCTATTTGGAGGACAGTAACTGTTTGTTGGTCCCCTTGAACTTGATTAGTGAAGTAGATAAAGATACTTATATATTCAACTATGATACCCATAGTGAAGTACCTTGTCTTATATTTCTATATGCTTTGCTAACAAAGTTTGAAAACAGACATAGCATATCCTTTGAGGATATAGCTGAATTAGCCTTAATCTTCTGTTTGACTAACAATGATCTGCTAAATATTATTAAGAACTTGAGTGACCTGTATCCATCAGAGATTGTATTCTCGGATGTAGCTGGAATTAAGGAATTGCAGTTCCGTGCAACATTAAATCCGACAAAGGTACTTGACAGATATTATGAAGAGAACTGATATGAAATACACTCCATCAATAAATATTGCTCAAACAATCTTTAACCCTGAGGGGTATATTGTGACCCAAAACGCATTAGGTGTTGTTGGGAATATTGTAGATTCGTTTAATGCGGGTGTACACTCATTCAACATTATTGGTTCTTATGGAACTGGTAAGTCTAATTTTATATTAGCACTTGAACATGGATTGCAGAAAGGTAGTGCTCTTATAACTAACAAGGGACAATTTAATGGTTTTGTTAAATTTAAATTTGAAAAGATTGTTGGCAATTATGCTTCACTACAAAAAGTATTGACTGAGAATCTATTTCCAGCAGAAGCATCTGATAATCTTTTTGAAAATCTAAAACGCTATTTCAAAAAAGCCGAAAAGCATGAAGAATTTATCGTGTTTGTTATTGACGAGTTCGGTAAATTGTTGGAATATGCCGCCAAGAATAATCCTGAACGAGAACTATACCTTTTCCAAAAGTTTACCGAATTTATTAATGATGAGCGTCGGAATGCGATTTTACTTACAACGCTACATCAAAATTTTAATTCATACGCTCGTTCATTAACTGATAGTCAGCGCAACGAATGGACAAAGGTGAAAGGTCGTTTTAAAGAGATTGTATTTAACGAACCTGTTGAACAGTTGCTCTATCTCGCATCAAAGCGTATAGAGAAATCTCAGCGAGAAGTAATTAATCAAAATTTCAAACAGATATACGACCTTGCTATAACAAGCAAGTTTGCGAGTTCGTCAATCACTTATAATACAGCTTTAAGCCTGTATCCATTAGATCTTTTTGCGGCACAAGCATTAACACTCTCTATTCAGCGCTATGGTCAAAATGAACGAACTTTATTTTCATTCTTGGAAGCGACTGGTCAAAGTTCTCTTAAGACATTCAATGAAAAGGTGGATACTACTTATAGTTTGACAGATGTATATGATTATGACATCTACAATTTCTATTCGTATCTATCAGAGGTAAATTCAGACTCAGCAACATGGACTGGTATTCGCGTAGCGTTAGAGCGAGTTGAAGGTATATTAACGTGAGTTCGACGAATTCAAAACAAAGCAAGCTGTGTGTCAAATGTACGTT
>OLXO01000214.1_pt1 | contig 29949 bp, 33 predicted proteins | sample 1644181 | NCBI WGS metagenome assembly OLXO01 (sample SAMEA103958163, study PRJEB25191) | human gut metagenome | reverse complement strand
TCTTCTTTATTATTTCTACAATATTGATTATTTCTGTTTCCAATTGACATGTTATGATTTTTTATTATATAAATATAATAAAAAATCATAACATATAAAAATAAGTATCTAAAAATTAGGCACTTAAATAAAACAATTGAGTATAATTATCATATACATATTTAAAGATAAAATGTTACATAAAAAATAAACCCGACTTTGCAGAGTCGGGTTCTTGTTACATATCTCCTGTATATTACAGGGCATTAAGATGTTCCAATATTTCAAGTATTTCATGGAACATTCCTAAAACTATTAGGACTATCTCTAATAGGACTATCTCTAATAGTTTAATAATTAGTATAGTTTTATTTCTCATATACTTTTTGATAGTCCTTTTATGAACTATCAAAATTATATATCAGAGTGCCCTTACAAATCAAGGTTGATATAACAATTATTATGAAACATTTATCTTTATGATCAAATACCTCAATTCAACTTGGGCATTTGACCTTTATTTAATACAAATTAATATTGCTCATTTAAACATTAACCAAGTGCTTCCAGTACGATACTTGGAACACTTGGTTTTTACTACCATGAAAACTACTTTGGCGAATTATACCCAAATCCAATCTCAAGTGTTATCTACTTAGGATTCTTTAACAAAATTCTTTGATTCACTTGAAAATGGGCATAAAAAATAGGGAAACCCAAAAGATTTCCCTTATTGAAATAAGATATAAATAGATAGAATTAAAATTAGTACATTAAAGTATATAATTGGGTTCATTTTTTTGCACGAGCCGGTTATGTGGTAGTATCAACAGATTACCGCACCCAATTAAAGGATATAGATAAATCGGAGTATTCGGACTTGCAAGGATTCTCTTCTGCCCTGCAACAAGCAATCACTTGTGCTGTAGAAGATTTTGGTGATGCTACAAATCATATAATTGAGCATAGTGTAGAATGGCAAATAAATCCTGCACAAATTATAGCTTGCGGTTCAAGTGCAGGTGCGATAACTGCCCTTCAAGCAGAGTATGAGATTTGCAATCAAACGGCCTTTGCGGACAGATTACCTGCCAATTTCAATTATGCAGGGGTCATTTCCTTTTCTGGAGCAATCTGTGCCAATGGTATTCCAAAATGGATAATGTCCCCTTGTCCTCTTATGTTGTTCCATGGTGATGCCGACAGCACGGTTCCTTTTACTAAGGCAGTAATAGAAGAGGAAATGGGGCTATGGGGCTCAAACTTTATCTGTATGCAACTGAAAGAAAAAGAGACAGCATACTATTTCTATATAGCGGAAGGTATAGGACATTCCCTATCCTATTCTCCTATGAAGGATAATCGTCGTGACATCCTGAGCTTCCTAAACCGGTTGGTACTTGGTAAAGAAAAACGTTGCATTACGACTGTAGAGAAGAATCCGGAAATATCTAGATATAAGAGTGATTTTACAATAGAGGATTATATCCGTGAAAATATGCGTTAACTCCTATCTTTATATCCTTTCCAGAGTTTTTGTTTCTCCACCAATCAATTATCTTTGCACATTATTATTCTATAAAAACAAATCTTTAATTCTATAAATTATGTTGGTACGTATTATCAGTATGGTCATAGCCGGAGTTATTATAGTATATCTAGTCCGTTGGATTGATAATTTTTTCTCCAGGTATCGCAAATAAATCTTGCCTGCAATGTAAACCAAATACTCCAATTTGTTTCCCATTACAACCTATGCGGACATTTTCTAATTCTAAAACAAGAAAACCGCAAAAGCTTTTTATTAGCTATTTGCGGTTTTTCGTTGTGATTCCGTTGCGATTCGGAATATAAAATACTATAAAACCAATACATATAACATTATATTAAAAATCAGAGTAATATAAAAATATTATATTGCATACCATTGCATTATGTTGTGCAATATTTGAACTGAGTTGTGCAATTTATGTATATTTGCACAACCGATATAACAGAGAATATATGACTACAGTAAAAGCATTTATAAGAACTGGGAAGAAAGATAAAGAAGTAAATGTCAGATTTCGATTATCTGATGGACGCAATGTACAGTTATTCCACAAATCAGATATTATGGTCTCTCCTACTCTTTGGGATGCCAAGACTGAAAAATACAAGGCTAAAAGTGTTATAAAGTTAGACATAAGAACATCATTTAACACATCTATTGAAGAACGGAAGAATCTAATTTTATCCATTTATGGGAGCAACAAAGAATTAACCAGTGAAAAACTGGAAATCTTAATAGACCAGCACTTACATCCTGAAAAATATAACATCAGCAGTGAAGAGGAATCCATGTGTAGTATGTTCCAACGCTATGTTGACGGATGGCTAAATGCAGGTGTAATAGGTCCTGGCAGAAAGAAACATTACGATGTAGTGATAAGGGAACTGACTCGATTCCTCATTATCAATGGTATTGACGGGTTGCCGGTCAATGAATTCAATAAGGAACATATTCTAAATTTTCGTGATTTTCTACGCAGAGAATACACTCTGGTTGAAAAATTTCCAGAACTGTACGCAGAAATGAATAAGCGGAATATACCATCAAAGGAAAGAAGCCAGAATACAATTGCTGAGAAACTATTATTATTACAAGCATTTATGGTGGAGCTTGAAAGTAATGATGTTATTCCCGTATCTCCTTTCCGGAAGATAGGAAAAGAAAAAGAGTTCATTATGAAGCAACAATATGACGAGCCTTTCTTTCTCACCAAAACAGAATTCAATGAAGTAGTCCACAAAGAATGTCCCGAAACATTGCAGCGAGTAAAAGATGTATTCGTTGTTCAATGTTGTTTCGGTTGCCGTATAGGTGATTTCAGACGATTCACTTTTGATAATATCAGCATTGAAGAAGGAATACCTTACATTCATTATTTACCTCAAAAAACGCACAAGGATGGACTTATACGCACTGAGATAAAAACTCCCATCATTCGTATTGCTTATGATATTATTATGAAGTATAAAGGTAGGCTACCAAGTAATGCTTTGTTACCCTATTATCCTGATGGCAATGGTGAAACCGGGTACAATTATCAAATAAAAAAACTACTTGAATACTGTGAGATTAGCCGGAAAGTGGCAATGTTTAGTGCGGCATTGGGAACAAATGAGTACAAATCCATATATGAGATTGCAAGCAGTAAACTTGCCCGTAAAACTCATGTAGATTTAATGAATAAAGTTCAGATAGATAAATACGCAGCAGGCCTTCATGCAAAAGGCAGTGGAGCCGTAGACAGATATACTGGATTAGGTATAAAAGAACGTTTTATTTTAATGTGTGCGGCTTTTGGCTGTAATCAGTATGAAGTTGACGATGATTTATCTGTAATGGAATAGGCTCACTTAGTATCTCATATTGATACTCTGTTATTTGACACCATCCCCGTAGTTGAGCCGCTACGGGGATTTTTACAGAAAGAGGAGCAGCTTATTCAGCCCTGCTACAAACAGTCAACAAACAGACATTCCTAATCAAATGACATAAACATAAGCATAAATAACCCGGCTAAAGCCATAGCAAATGCAATTACCATATAAAATACTTTTTTCATAACCAATAATTTAGTTAAACATATATTTCCATCGCACGTTCAACAACGTACTCTTATCTCCGACAAAACCTCAGCCGCATAAAAGCTGAGGCCCAGCATGTTCCTTTCAATATCTACAATCAATTAGAGCACACAATGTTGGAACATTCTGTAAATCCAGTATAAAGAAACTGCAATGGCTGAAAGAAGGACTATACTAACACTATACACCGGATTCTACTATAAAGACAAATGTGTTTCTGAAATTCCCTACGTGATTTGAGGGAATTTTTATAAAAGAAAGGGCCCAAATGAAAAAAAATCCCGACGAAAGCCGGGACATGTCACACACAATAGATATGAATTATTACTGAAATCTGAATATAAAGGCAGCTTGTTGGGCTGCTTTACCTATCAAAACCTTGCGAAGTAAGACCGATGAGCATCTATTACCTAATCCCACCAAGAAAACAACTTGTAAGTTCTGATTTTATTATATAGATACCACGCCTTATATCTTCTCAATTCCTCTTTATGAATAATTTCAATATCATAATCATCTGTTGGGAAATTGAATAGACAGAACCTTGATGCGTTTTTAGTGTTAATGTACAAATTCCTACAAGCTATTACATGTGGACTTTCTACCATTTCATACATACCGTCATCTCTACGTATAGTCTTCATTCCTGAAAATTCCAACAGCAAATTATCCTTTTCGAGCACAATATCCAATAGGCCAATGCAAAGTTGCAAGTCTCTTGCCACTATAGGCATTTTATCCGAACGCGTACACTTTTTAAAGTATTCATACATTTCTATTATTTTCTTGCGCTCTATTTCCAATAAAAACGTATAATCCCAATCAAAATCCTTTTCTAAAAGCCTGCACCACGAATTAATCTTTGCACGTTTATAGTTGGACTCAGACCTATTTCTTCTCTGTTTCATATCTAATACTATTATTATTTGTTCTTACTTTCAGATAATCATATCTGAGCTTATATCAACTTAGATATAAAAGAAAGTAGGCACTGGAATACTTTTAACTAATCATTTCTTGTATAAAAAGCCCCGACGGAAACCGGGGCTAATATATCAAATTAAAATAATTTGTCTTGCTTTGGAGCGAGTATGTGTTCTATAAATTCTATAATCTTATATGATTTGTTTTCGTATGCTTTATACGTCGCATTATACCTTTTCACAATCTTCATTTTAACATGTATAGCATCACCTTTTCCAAAGCGTTCTCCTTCATCAATTTTTTTCATCAAAGCATCATCCTTAACAATCATCTGAATTTTAAAACCGTTATATATGAACTGCCAACGGCTGCCCGGTTCAAAATTTAATGCAATAATGGTAAGAAGGGCATCAACAACTTCTGTCTGCTCGTCAGGTATAGCATTTTCCTCATCAAAGCCATTATATACATACTCTTTGAATTCATCTCTTTTGAAAGTTACCGGAGGAGTTATAGTACTGCTTTCTATTGAAAGTCCTTCAACATTTGCATCCGCATCAGCTGCCTCTATTGACTTAGAAACAGCCTCTCGCATCATCGGTTGGTTGTAAACATTTACAATACATTTATTTAATGTTACATTAACTTTTTCATCCGGATATTTAATTTCTACCGCTTTTTTTTCATCATCAGTTTTTGCAGGCTTACCTTTAAGCACCTTATAGGCTGCATATACTCCACCGACAACTGCACCAAGATTTGCCAAATACTCCATTGTATCTCCCGAAAATATTTGTTTCAGCAGATTCTCCACTAATGACACGTCTATAATAAATGAGCCTTTCTCTATAGCATTAACTTTAAGGTCAATAGTCTTTACTCCACCACCAAGTTCCTTATTGGCCTCTGAGATGATAGCTTGATAAGACACCAATGCACTTATAAGTGTATTGGCATCTATTTGGTGCGTTTGCCCTTCAAATTTTATTTGCATACTTGTTGTTTTCATTGTGTGTTACCTCCTGCAAAGAAATACAAAAAAGATGATTAAACCATAGCAAAATGCCATGTTTTTAAATCATAAATGAAAATTCTTATGCAAATGTTTACCACATAAACAAATTATAGCTCACCCCACCACCGACATAAAAACCACCCGGATAACCATACCCCGCCTGTAATCCAAATCCCCAACGCTTCCTCTTCGGCTTGACAATCACCGGATGGTATATATCATTCGTCACCGTCTGATATACCGTCTGAGGAAACACCACCATACTATCCAGCCGAGGGTCTACATATCCACTTACTACAGCCCGATACGAGCTGTCTCTATATACCACTTGTCGGCGATGAAGCAGCGTATCGCCTATCCGTGTCGTATCATCCGGCACGAAACGCCAGAACACAGCCATCGGTGCAGAGATAAGCATCGTATCTACCTTGACAACCGTCTTTATCTTCGTCTCTACACGAACTTCAGCCGGAGGCTGCTCATGCGGACGGAACCAAGCCGTCACACAAGCTATAAGCAGCAATACAACCAATATCCACAGTAACCTTTTCATTCCTCGAACCTCAAATCATTAATCCGATTCATCCACCCCCGTTTGAATTTATTGTTCGCCGGACGAGAACGGCATATATCCTCGATGAAATCGAACCGGGCAATCTTAATCATGTCGAACAACTCACGAGGGCTCCTGGCATTCACCGCAGCAATGGTCTTGGGGCCTACTATTCCATCCACGGCCACACCAAGCAATCTTTGGGGAATTTTGACGCCATGCGCACCGGATGCCCATACCCAATCGACAAGGATATTAGCAACTGATTGCGATTTAATATCGTCAGCTTTCCATCTGTCCCAATAATGCGGCTTGAGCACCCGGTTAACGACATCCTCACGGGTAAGCAGACGCAGGTCATCCACGTCTATATCACCGTCACCGTCCTTGTCATAGCCGCATGACTTCCACGTGCCGATAGTCACACCCATATTCGTAGCACCTCCAAGGTCTGCCGGGTCATTCACGAAACCGCCTTCCCATTTGAGAATCCACGGCGCTAATTTATACACATTCGCCATTCTTATTTTCCTCCTTGATTTTTGGTTTTACATAAAAATACAATATATTTGCAAACGCCTTTGTTTAAACTTTAAGTTGTGTAGTATTAAGGGAAAGGGAGCCGTTGTGAAACACCTTCCTTTTTCATAATTTGACCTCCCTGAACTCCGGAAGGATGTACTGGATATTCACCGCCGCCTCATGCAATACTTTGTGAAGTTCGTCCTCACCCATCCCAGTATCATCAGTAAACTCACAAAAGATATTGCCAACCCAATCCTGGGAGGAATTGAGCCTCTTGATGGCAACACTGCGGCATCCGTTCGTCGAGAGTAATGATTTGACAACCCTATCCTTGACCTGGCTGTCAATATCCGAATAGAACATGAAAAGATTCTCCGCAAGGCTTTTCGCAAATACCGCCACCTCACTCATGGGAAGCGACTGGACATTCTCACGCATACCGGCAATGCCCTTACGCTTCACCTCGAACTGTATACTAAGGAACGCCACATGTCCCAAAGGATGAGGTTGGACGATATACACCCGGTCCGCTTTCGTTTCATAAAGAACCCTCCAAAGCTCACCGAATACCCTGGCCGAGTTCTCACTCCTACGGTAACTTTTCCTTTCCTCTTCTTTCTTGAAGTACTCCACTTTTAAATCCGTCATCTTGTTCTTAGTGTACTGGTTGTAGGCGAAATAGGCAGCCGCCAAAGTTCCGAGGGCGCTGACCATGTTTGCAATGTCTATTTCCATTCTCTTGTTTTTTTTAACTAAAAATCATATTTATAGAATCCTTGTAAACAAACCGACTCCAATATCATAAAATTTGCCTTTATGGTTTATCTGTTGTAATTTTGCATCATAACAAACAATTTATAGGTTTTAAGTGTGTCCTGATTTGTTCGTGAGAACAAACCGGATGCGAAGCTTTATAAATCTGCGCAGGGAATAAACTTCATACCGCAACATCATACTTCTCTTTAATTCCCTGCAAAAATTCCGTTCTACCGTGAGGTAGGACGGTTTTTTATATGAATGCCCCGTGTACGAAAAAAGCAAGGCATCATCAAATACACCAACATTCTACAATCACTGCCCCCAACCATTTATTTCATCCTTGTTTATATAAACATTAAAAACTATATTTGTACCGTTTTTTGAAAACTTATCTAATTTATAAAGTCCAATTACACCCTGCTTGTGACGAGTAGGGTGTAATATTTAGTAACCAACCGTACAAACGTCCGACATTGTACAAATGTACATCAGACGAAATCAAACAAGTTGTTGAATTACAATTTTCCACTGACATTCCGTGACAGCAAAAGTAATTGCTTCCACAACCTTGAAAAAGGACATAAAAAAAGAGCTCGATGACAACATAAGTTGCCACTAAGCTCTTGGTTATATGCAAAGATACGATTATTTTATGCAAAGTAAGAAAAAAAATGCTATCTTTGTGAAAAAGAAAAAGTTATATGATTTCTGTTACGGGCTTTCTAATTTTACTAATCGTTATATTCGCACTTTTTGCTTTAATTGTATGGTTAGGAGTAAAATGGTGTATAGATAATGACATTACTCCGTTGGGGTGGCATTGGAAGGAGTGATATCTTTCTCTGTATTTCCTTTTAAATATAAACCGCAAAACGTTTTGTGATACTTTTCCAAATCAAATTGTGAGCGTTTTGCACCTATTAACACAAAACAAATTGTGATTTTTTATTTTCTCCCTCTAAAATATACCTACTTATTACTCCTGTTTTCCAATCTACAAATATATTTATAAGATTACCTTTCTGGCAAAGAGGACCCTTGGAATATACTGCACAGAAGTAACATTAATATAATAGAAGTATGATATACGGATACATCAGGGTTAGCACAGATCGTCAAACAGTAGAAAATCAAAGATTTGAGATCAAACGATTTTGTCAAGAAAACAATTTGCAGGTAGACAAATGGAGTAGTTAATGAGGTGAAATCAGTATAAGGAAGCGAGCAGGAGGGAAACGAAATAGTTTTCTTCCTGCTCGATCGTTTGGAATGCTACATAATCTGCGATGCGATATACTCCGCAATCTTCCGACCGCCTTCATTAGTCGGGTGGATGTACACTGTACCATCCGTTCCGCGAAAATACCTGTCAGCTCCATAACGGCCAAACAACGGGTATAGATTGATGTACTGACAACCAAACTCGCGGGCACATTCCTCGATAACCTTGTTCTCCTCAATGGTCAAGTAATCATAGCCGCGGCTTATATAATCATAAGTTTTAATCATAGTTGCGAATGGTCCAATCACGATTATCTGCGCATTGGGATTGGCATCCACCACCTTTTTGAGAAGTCCACGGAAACAGGCTCTGAACGTGTGGTTGTACTTCTTTATGCCTGTCACTTCCTCAACATCGGAATAGTCCCCATCAGCAGTCAGCACGGCATCTTCCGTATAAATTTCAAAGGTTGCCTCCGTAGTATCCTCCGTCCCATCCTTCAAGTTCGTCAATCCCAGTATGTTCGACAAATCGCCATAAGTAGGATATTTGTTAATGTAAGTGACCTTGTCATTCGCCCCGGCAAACACGATTACCACGTCTCCCTTGTAATACTTGCTGTCCGACGCACGCGAATAAATGGAGGTCGTATTGACCGGCATCACCGTCTCTCCCCCTTCCGCAGTCCGGCACGGCTGGCGATATTTGTTTCCTTCCGAATCAGTCCATATAGGGTGCGCATACCCGAATCCATCGACGACCGTTTCATCGGATTTGCTGATTCCCTCTACCTCTTCATAATAGGTATCCGTGTCTTCATTTCCTGACGTAAGCAGGATATAGCCATACCCCTCGGTCTTTACGCCCTCGTCAGCCCCTCTTACCTCCTTGGGATTATGCCAAAGACCCGTAAGCTCGCACAGCCTGTCCTGCCAAGTGCGCTGGTAGGTGATGGAATCGCCAATCGTAACCAGTTTCTTCCCACGATATTTATAATGGCTATCGAATGTTTCACCAAAATGATAGTCGTTGTGGTAAATCAAATCTTCTCCTATCGACAAACAATATATATCATAATTCGAAATGGGAGCGGATAATCTTACATAAGCTACAGAGGGATCAAGCACGAGGTATCTAATAGAGTTCTTGAAACGCGCATCTGATTTCCATGCTGAAAGTACGCCCAAGAATTTTTTGTCTTTATCGTAAGCTAAGATGGAGCCGTAAGAAGATATGTTGCTTGATAATTTCTTTCCACCTACAACCGGTATGAATTTGGAGTAAAACGACCCGGTAGTTGCACCATTCGATATTATCTCCCCGTTGCTGTTTATAATTGCACCCTCCCTTTCAACTATATCGGTGGTGAATAGGTTGATGGAATTGATGTACATTGAGTGGAAAGCATCCAGCTTCGTTGGTACGACATCCAGTTCCTTACGATAGACCAAGTCCGTATAGGTTATCCCGTACTCATAATAATCCGCGTTGTATATGTTTGTCTTAATAGACAAGTCATCTTCCCTGACATAGAAAAAGATTTTGTTCTTATTGTTTTTGTCGGAAACAGAAATCCTCACATAACGGATGCCACTTTCGACGACATAACCCCCCGAAAATCCGCCGGCACTACTCGGGAGTGCTTTCACAAAGTTAAATCCCTCGTCATACCCATAAATTAACCCATAAGCATACGCCGAGCAATAGAACTTTTCCAATCCCAATACATCAATAAAAACAGATGAACAAGCAGTTCCCAATGACATTTCTTCCCCGCTGGCATTTATCATTATGCCGTCAATAAAATCTGTGGACGTATTTATCTTATTGACGAATTGGTTGCTTGTATCCCTGATATTGATAAGTACCTTTACACCATCGACAATGCCTTCAACGTCGGACATCTTTTCATCCGTATAAATTTTGTCTTCCGTAATGCCATAGGCATAGTAAGTTGTATCGTTCTTAAGATATAAATATAAACTGTTGCCCCCAATCAGTGACTGCTTTCCTGTCAAACGAACATATCTCGTGTTTTCAGAAAGGGTATACTCCGTTCCTGAATGCGGTACGACCGATATGAATGCAAAATTTTCATCATAAGCGTACATACTCCCGTTTGCATAGATTTGGGAGTACACTTTATCAACGCCAAGTACATCAATATAGTCAGTAACAAACGATTCAGGATATTCGCCTATGGTACCTGTTGTCGAGGCAATGCCTTTCCCTAAAATTAGTCTATCAGGGTCTATTTTGTTAAAGGATGAAATCAATGTGGGGTTTATGACATTGATGAGACGTTCTAATTCTGAAAGCTTCTGTACCCCTGTTTGTTTCCAACTGTCTGCAATGGTGAATGTTCCACCTTGATATATCCACTCCTCAACCGTGCCCGCCTCGTCCAAAAACGAGCATTTAATCCCGACGGTTCTGAGACTGGACGGAATTTGTGCTATCGCGGTCTCCAGTGTGTACTTATTACTGCCACCGATGCCGCCCGTCGGGAATATCTTAGAAACGTTCACCTCCTCGACAAGTGTGGAGGAGGATACCCGCAAATCGGGATGCACTACGGCGTCTGTCGTGGTGGCCGGATAGATGGTTTTTCCACCTTGGGAAAGCTTATGAATTTTCTTTGCCATACTACTATAGTTTATAAGATTGTTTCTATATTTTCTATCTCTTCCGCTGTCACCTGCTCCGACAGCACCTTCTTTGCCACGGCATCCTCCAGTTCCTCCTTCTGGCCGTCGGTCATGGCATCCCAGGTCAGCGCGTCGCCTTTCTCCCCCTGCTGGTAATAGGGCGGCAAGGCCACATCCACATGACACTCGTCCGTTTCCCCGACGGTCAGCGTCACCCCCGTACTGCGGCGGTCGTGCAGATGGCAGATGCCGTCGGAATAATCCCCGTCGTCAAGAAAGAACCGGCGGTGGCACACCAGGTTGCCGACGCCCATACCGTGGCTGTCGAAAACGACCATCAGACGCCCGTCATCCAGCGGCCTGCAATTGGTATATGCGCCGTCAACATGGCTGGCAGTGAAACTCCTGCCGCCACGGGTGCTGTACTCGAAAATGAAGGGGACGGAGAAATCGCATCCCGACTCTATCAGCTTGAAGTCCGATTTGTAATTTATGCTTTTCATTGCTTTATAATATGGTTGACACATCCGTTATCTCGGTCGCGGTCAGATAGGCGTCGAGATTGACGTCGCCACCGCCACCCGTCTGCCCGGTATTGGTCCAGGTGCCGGCCGTGGTACAGCGGTAGACCGGTCCGGGAATGCTGTCCCCCACAACCGCCCAGTCGCCGACCTGGGGTGTCGGATAAGCCGCGCGCAGACTCTCAAGGCTCCCGAACAGTCCCTTGTTTTTTGAGGAGGCAAGCCTTGCCTTCTCAACCTCGGCGTTGACCTTGGAAAAGTTCTCGTTCAGACGCGCCGCGGCATCACCCCAGCTGCCGGTATTGTTTATAGTGTTCAGTTCCATGCTAACTTCTTCTGTTTAAAAGATAATAGATGCCGTTGTAATAATACAGTTCCAGCACATCACCCTTGTTCATATCTATATAGTCCATCACATTGTCATTGCTATCGTGCATTTCTCCGGTCGGGAAATCATCACCCCAGAACGGGTCATTGTTCCGGGGACGTGAGGTTATCCGGAAAGTCGGATTGAAGTTTATCGGGTCAAACGGGTTCCCGGGGATTTTGAACATGGAACCCGTGACGATGACGGTCAGCCGAAAACCGTACTCGCTGCTTATTCCATTCCTGCCCAGGTCATCACGGGACGGAAGATTGACGGTATACCGGTAATTCAACTCCCCACGGTTTACAGAGAGCAGGATTGTCGTGCTCTTGGCAATCTGGTTGATGATACAGTCCCGTACACGTGCAGCAATTTGTTCCTGGGTCTCTATCGTTATGGGGGGCAGACCGAAAATATAGGAAATGTCCTCAAACACGGCATTGCCCCCAATTTGGGCGCCATTCTCATTGACGGTCAGATTGCCCAGCCTGCTGCCCCCTCTGGCATTCAGTTTCCCGTTTACGGTCAACAGACCTGCCACGGCATCCCACACAATGTTGCCGAAGCACAGGGAACCGTTGCCTGCCGCATCCCATTTTGCAAAACATCCGTCAGCCAGACGGCCGATCCAGCCGGTACCGTCCTCATCCAGGTGCGTACTCCCGTTTGCGGCTTCGAAAGTTGCGCGGATAAAACCGCCCAGGGCATAGACATAGCCCCGGGCAACCACATCGTTGAGGATGGCCCTCCCTCCATGGGTCAGTACGATGTTCGCCATCGTCTTCAGTTCGGCATCTGTCGGTTGGTATCTTGGATTAGCCTTATACATCATCACGGTACGTATTGCCTGCTCCAATGTGCCGCCTCCCCAGGTATATACATCGTCATCGTCGTTGTACACACCGGAAACGCCCGCCGTAACTTTCCGCATCTCCCCGTCCTTGTAGTTGCCGAGCTGGATCATGCTGGAAAGGATAAGCCCGCCGATAATATCCACGCTGCCGTTCTTTATCACGTCGGAAATATACCGGATGCTCTGGAACTCCGCCATGCTCTTGTCATTGTCGAGGGGAGAGGGCTTCCAGTCCGTGGCAACCGTACCCCTCTCCAACTGGATGTCACAAATAGTCGCGGTTCCGCTGACAAGAAACACACCGCCGCCATCGAAGGTGAATTTATGCGTATACCTCCGGTAAGAGGATGTGAGAGGCTGATACGCACTGAAAGAGCCACACGAGACAGATACCGACGTGCCTTTTGCCTTATAGCTGACAACATATGCTTCTTGGGCAATAAGTGAAACTGATTGGGACAGACTGCCGATTGCGGCTGATTTGCCGGATATGGCATTCGAATCATCACTGGCGGTTGCGCTACCGGTCCAGTGCTTCAACGACTTACTATAAAGCTCACTGCCTGCTGACAAAACAGTAGTGGGTGACAAGTTTTCCGTCTCATAATCCCCACAGAATCCACTGTTACGGAGCAGATTCACGGCACCTACTGCCGCATTGTCTATCGCATCCTGAGCCTTTTGAGCCAAGTCCGCAGCGGCTTGTATCTCGTCCGGTAATCCGTCCATATTCTTCCACCCGGAACTGCCCTTCTCTATGTGGAATGTACCCTTGATGTCCACACCGACGTTCCGGGTATACCGGACATAGGAGCTTCCATCCTTGGCACCGATATAAGCGTCACCATACACATTGATATAGGCGTGTCCGGTGGACTTGTCAAATCCCAGTCCGATAACCTCCTTCCCGGCAAGGGAGAAAGAACTGATTCCCTGATAGAAGGTGATGGAAGGGGAACACTCATTGACAGAAGAGAGGATGATGGCCGCCTGCCGGGTCATATCAGTCAAGTGCCCCAGCCCGACAATGTCATCACCGGCTGCCGGAACATCACTGTCCTTGTCACACCCCGTCTTGCTCAAATCGATATAGTCGGCACCCACCGACGTAACCTCGCGCCAGTAATACCGGTTGGACACATCGTGGGATATTCCCCCCTTGATATTGCACTCTTGAGCCAAGGCCAATGTGCCGACTGTGAATTCATTGTCAATCGTCACACCGTCCTGCTCAGACAGGAAGAAGCAACGATAGGATTCGGAAAGTTCCTCCACACGGATGCACTTCATCCCGGCCGGAGAAAGTATCTGCTCCCCTCCGACATGGGTCTTCTTCTTGACTTCCAGTTCGTCAAACACCGCCTTGGCCTTGACATAGAGGTAGTCGACCACAGCTTGAGACATGCCGTTTTCAAGGACGGTAATGCCACTGCCGTTCTCACCGATTAGCAGACCCTTGAGGAAGGTTATCAGCTCTTGCGCTGTGTCAGCTCGGTCTTTGCGAAGGAACATTGCCAAGGAACGCAATGCCGAAAACACGTTATTATCCGTGGCCGGTGTAGAGTCATTCCTTCTTATCACATACACACCACTACTACCACTGCCAGTATAGGTCTGTCCCTTCAGAGTAAGGCTCTCAACCTTCTCCTCCAGCTCCCCAATACGGGAATAGGCAGCGGTTTCCCCGACAGTATATATAGGGGAATCATAAGGCAGGTCAAGATTGAATTCAAATCCGATAATCCTTGACTGCCTTCCGTTCTCGAAATAGGCCTTGTTGATAAGGTTGACCTTTTGACCGATGCTGTAGAGGTTGTGAATGCCGTCCTCACTGTATGCGACATCCGACATCATCTTACAGTTATATGTAGAAGGGTCTATCTTTGATTTGGCAACGTACTTATCGGCTTTGTCCTTTAACTCCAACTGTGCTTCTGCTACCAGTCCCATTTCAGCTATCTTCATGGGATTCCAGCCTGATAAGATGTAAGTATCACCATTTTCGGGGATAAGCACTCCATCCGGAAGCGGTCTGCCGTAGTCCTCATTCCTGACTATCTCCCAAAGCTGTGCCTCAGGGTTCCAGCCACCGTTCTCAAGTTTCTCCGGCTTTCCCTCAGGGTCGAATGTCACAGCGAATTCCATATCATTCAACTTGCCGGATTGGAAAGTGATTTTCAATTCCTTGTCGGGAAGGATATAGTCCTTTGAGAAGGTAATGCCAGTATCCTTGAAACGGTAGGCATTCCACTTCTTTTCAGTGGTAGTCCCGTCGGCATTTTCTACTTTGTCAGTGTATTCCTTGATGGTAATGTCCGACATCGTGCCGATCCTTCGGGGATAGACCTCATCAAAGATAACCACTTGTTCGATGGCTTCCTCGGTGGTCATATCGGGATAAGCGTCTATGTACGGAGTTCCTTCGGGCAACATTAAGCGTTTTTGCACCACGCCGTTCAGTACTACAGTCTCATCAACGGGGCGGTAGTCAGATGGGATATTCTTTGTTGAGCCGAAAGCATAGATACGGGTGGCGTAGGTGGACCGGGATTCTGATCGTGGCATTTCCTGCACATTTTTCCCAATCTCGAAATCCACCGCATCGCCAGACTCACAACGTCCGAAATGGATGATGTTTTCAGTCACCCAGCATTCGCAATCCCATTTCTTTGCCATAGAGAAGCAGGCGTCAAGGATGTTGATGTTGTCATAAGTCATCAGTAGCGCCTTATTCTCTACAGTGCTGTCAATGGAGAAAACAAAATCTTGTCCTTTGTATTTGTAACCAAGAGCTTTTAAATTTCTAAGGATTATACCGGCTTGAACATCAAGTGAAGCGGTGAGATTCCAGGACGCTTCCTGCCCGGCCACTTCGGGGGTATATTTAAAGATTTTGTTTTTCCATTTCCAGTAGTGGGCGTCAAGCTGCAACTCATAGTCATAGCCTGCGTTATCGGTGTTGAATACCGGCTTCTGCAAGTCGCACACCTCGAACAGCCCGAAGTCGCACTCCACGTATGAACCAAGTTTGAAGAATATAGGACTCTCCAAGGAGAACTTTAACGTGATGTAGTCCTCCTTCATAAGAGTAAACTTACGCTTGCAGCCTTCATTGGGAAGGGTAGTAAGCAGGATAGCACCGGATATGTCTTTGATGTCGATTTGTTCCACGTCTTCAAAGTTCGGAGATAAAAAAAAGAGTGCCCAATTTTGAGCACTCACATTCACGACAATAGAACCAATGTCGTGAATTAGGTTCTGTTTGCCGGATTCGGTTCGTTGAACTTGGCTGAAATTTTTCCGAAAGTTCGGTCTAAACCCTGTGCGTAAGTGATACTTTTACCGAGATAAATCAGATGATAAATCTCGCTACTATTAGCCGGGACTTGAATATCAATCTTGCCTTTATAAAGCTCATCGAAGAAAGCTTTTTTCTTTGATTGATAATCGGACTGGGAGTTTCCTTCAATTGTAAAAGAAAGTGTTATTTCCCTCTCATCGACTTTAGGATTATTGATTATCACACGTTTTCCATGTTCTAACCGGGACTTATTCTCTATAAATTCTTTCATGGGTGATGATGCACCAAGTACATCAAGAAAGCCCTCTCCCATTCTTACCCCCCATGTTGTGTAGGCGTCTTGGGTATTTATTAATAAATCTGACATAGTTTATAATTTAGATGTATTGTTTTTCACTTCTGCCATATCTTTCTGAATTTGAATGATTGGTTTTACAATAGCTCCTGTATTCTCCGAAATCTGTACCAGTTCAAGATAGGATTGTGCTATCAAATCCCGTGTATCATCAGCGATATTCCTTGTTTCCGTATTTATGGAAAGTAGAGCATCAGCTTTTACTGTTAGTAAATTAAGCGATTGAGATTGAATGATATTTTGATTCTTTATCTCTTCTCCTGCTATCTGCAGAGCAGTAAACCTACCGCTTAATTCTCCTGCATCTTCATGTGTCATTTCAGTACCGAACCCTCTGGAAGCTGAAGACTGGGATGTTGATTCTTGCGAAATCTTGTCATATCCGGTGGCTGCGGCAAGCTCGTCACGGAGCTTCATCGCTTCTTCAATGTAGCCCATATACTCGCTGTTCAACGCATTTCTTTCGGATTCCGTCAAAGAACCATCCTCCATACCCTTTGCAAACTTCTCATACCACTTCTTTAGCTTGCCCTGATAAAGTGTACCTATCTGCTCGGAGAGCATAGCTTGCATGAAGTATTCCGAAATGTCCTCGGCTGCATCTTTGGATGACGCTTTCATGTCCATAAGGGTATCTATGAAATTACTGTACACACCATCGAATGTGGTTTGTGTAAGCTGCTCGTTTATCTGATTATGGATTTCCTCAATACGTTCCTCCCCCTCGATAATCTTATCAAGATAATCTCTCACATCGCCATCTAATTTAGCCCAAAAAGTAGGCGCTTCTGACTTTAGTTTCTCCAACTGTTCAGTAGTCAGGTCAAACAATCCTGTCATGCGTCCGGTACCTATAAAATCCTTGGCGTCTTTGACTGACATGTCGAGTGCGTCGGCAATGTCCTGCCAGTCGCTTGACGAGGTGTTCTTTGCCATCCGCTTGCCAATGGAATGGGAGCCTGCGGATGCACCGGAATTAAGACGCTCTTTTCCCAGCAGGCGATATGCCTCAATCTGTTTTTCAACAAGGCTAAGCGCCTCTTCTCCGACCTTGTCCGCTTCCATACCGTAGGAAATGCCGATATATTCCAGTTTCTTGTCTATCAGCTCATCCCATATCTCATTGAGTTTGTTATATTCCTCGACCATCTCGTTATAGTGAGAATAATCGGCACCGAACATCCCATCCAACGCAGACACTACAGCGGAAATTCCAGAAACCGCACTCATTGCGCCTCCGACAATATCACCCGACATGATTTGCCCGACCCCGGATGCCGTTTGTCCTAAGCCGCCAAGCGCATCAACGGCACTTGTTATCTTACTGTCGTCAAATCCGAATATGTCGGCGATACTTGAGCCGAACTCATTCAATGCAGGGGCAAAAGACGTCACAGCATTTCCTATATCAGTGATTCCTTGACCGATTTTCTTGGAATCGTTACCACCATTTTTTATGGCTTCTATCCCTTTCTCCAAGTCAGAGACGAAAGCCTGCCACGGTGATTTTCCTTTCAGTTCATCCTTTAACCCTTTGATTGCGTCTGTAACATCCTTGATGGATATTTCCCCTTTTTCTATCCTTTCAATGTCCTTATCAGTGAATCCGAGTACTTTCAATTCGTCAAGTGTAACATTCGTTCCGTCACTTTCCTTTGTACCAGACATGTACTTGACAAGTGTTTCATACTTATCAATGATGGACTGAATAGCGGAAACGGACTTATTGCTGGCATCCTCGAATAAGTCAGCCATAGAACGGGTCGTTTTGCCGTACTGTTCATCGAGGTCATTAAGCTGTTGCCGTTTTTCCTCTTCAAGTATACCCTCGTCACCTGCATTCGACGCTTCCTTTATTGCTTGGTCGTATTTATCTATGATGGCTTTCCTTTTCTGCTGGTAGTTACCGAATTTTACAAGATACTCATTCCATGAGGCCTCCTGCTCACGTATTTCGTCACTATATTGTCGTTTTCTCGTATTTCCTATTATGGAATCAAAAACAGATGTATCAACGGAAATTGAAGATGAAGAGAAAGACTTCTTCACATAGTCCTTTGTCTGTTTAGCTTTTAAATCCTCCTGAGCATCGAATATCTCCTTCTGATTTTGTATATAGGCACGTATATAGTCCTCCTTCTGGCGCTCTAAAGCTTGTATTTCTTTCTTATTCATAAGTTCACGTTGCGCCTGCTCCTTCTCGTAACCATCCTGCAAGTTGTCAATGCGAGACTGCTCTAATTGATTATCCAAGTCCTGCTGCTGGCGCTGGCGTTCAAAGGTCTGTTTACGCTCAAGCTCGGTAATACGGTGCAGTTGGTCGGTGTAGGCATTTATGTCCTTTACGCCAGAAATATTACCATTATCTGCAACAAAAGCACGTACATCAATAGAATCTATCAAAGCATTATTAGCATCCTTCAAGGCATCTACAACCTTTTTGTTTTCTTGTAAAGCTTTGGTTCTTCGGTTGAATTCAGCCGCTTCTATAGTTAATGCTTGTGTTACTATAGTAGTTCCAATGGGGGTATAGCCGGATGTTGCTGTCCCATTTTGCGTGCTTTCCCTATGTCTGTTCGTCCAATTCGTATCAGCATTTATGGCTTTCTGCAATTGATATATTTTATTGTAGTTCTCTTCTATTATCTTCATTGCCGCTCTTGCTTGTGCAGCTTTCAAAAGGTTTTCTGTTAGAGATTTATATGCAGAAGCGGCATTACCTGCCAAAATAGCCTCATTAGATAAATTACCAAAATAAGAAGGGTATTTTTTTTGTAGCTCATCTGCTGCTTTATTCCTTTCTTCTAAAGACCTCTTATGATTTTGGGTGGCCTTATACAAAGCATCCAATTCTACACGTTCTCTTGCAGAATTTCTTGCACCTTCTGACGTTATTTTACTTAGATTCTGTTGATAAGAGACTACATCTCGTAAGGCATCCTTAACTTTAAATAAACCAGCAACCCAATCCACTACTTTATCACCGTACAAAGTAAGCAACGTAATTCCCACGGTCAATGCAGACTGCCAGCTAAACAAAGAAGATATAACTTGCTTCCACACCGGAGTAGCTGCCTGCCCCGACTTCTTCAATAGCTCATACTCTGTTCTCGCTCGTTTAATTTCATCTGCTAAAATTGGAAGATTATTCGATATAGCAGAAAAAAAGACTTTAGGACCATAAGCCAAAGAAGGAAGCTCACGCCCAACTTGCTGGATAGACATACTTAGTCCATTCCATTGCCTTCCATAATTACCAACATTCCTTTGATGATTTCCGATTGTAGCATCAAGTTCCTTTATTTTTGCATCCGTTTGCTGAATAGACGCAAGCAGTTCTTTACCAAGAGGGGAATTACGCTCTTCCTCTGTCAGTTCGCGATAGGCTATTCTCATTCTTGATAAAGACTGGGATAACCCGTTCATGGAAGTGGCGGCTACATTATCAAGTTTGGCATTATTATTCAACGCTTGTCTCACCTCTGACAAAGCGGTTTTATGCGTCAATAATGAATTGTTTAACTGTTCAAGCCGCTTTTGTTGGGCAGAAGATAAAGAAGATGATTCCCCTTGTGATTTATTGATTTTCTTAATTTCAGCATTAATCAGACGGATAGCATTCATTTCCTCTACCATTCGTTTGATATTGGCATCCCTTGTTCCAAGAATATCGTTAATCTCGGTTCTCAAATCATCATAAGCCTTTGCTTGTGCTTGAATGCTTGCTGTTTCAGCCGTATTAGTCTGTGTATTTGCATCACCTATCTGTGTAGGAGCACTAACGACTTTAGATACTTTCTCCTGCGCTTGAACAATCTTTTCAGTAGCTTTATTGATTCGACTGACCGAAAGCATTATTTTCCCTTCTGTTGCCGCAATTTTATCCACCAACGCATCATATTGCCCAATCAAAGAGGTAAGCTGCGATTGCAATCCCTTTGCAATATCAATATCCACTGTGATATTAATACCCATCAATACTTTCTTTACATTCTCTATCTCGTTCTTTAGTTTACGCAACTTCTGAACGTCATCGTCTACATTTGATATAATTCCTGCCATATTATAGTTTTTTCTCTATTTGCCTACCTGCATACAAGATGCCATTAGTCATAATAACTTCAAATCCTTTACTTTCGACATAGCTTGCATAAGGCTGACCGTTAGCCAAATAAAGCCCATCCTTTGATTTTTCGGAATAAATCAGAAGATTCTCTGTATTTCTTACCGCTTCGGAATGAGAACCATCTGATTCCACCCACATATCTACTATTTTCCCATTACGGACAACACACCCCCCATTTGCATTATTCAAGTTACCAGTCCTATTTTCATAAGTCTTGTTAATCTTTGCATTTCGGGTGGCGTCTCTCCCTATTTGAGAAAGAGTATTATAATACTTATCATCTACACTTTCAAGCAATTCATCTAATCCTGATGTATCTCCTTTAAACTCCATTATTTTTCATTTGTGCTAAGTTCGACAAACACAAGTTATCCAGCAATATTTCAAATATTTAATATGCGACAACGGAATAATTGTCGTGAAATAATTGGGAGTGATTGATTTTTGAGATATTTTTGCAAACACTTAAGTTAATAAATGTACTGTCATGAAAAATACACTACTTCTGATATTGCTAATATTTGCTTTTTCAAGTTGCAATAAGTCATATAAATATGTGGAAACGGTTAAAGAAAAGTCATTATTCAGCAACTCTTACAATGAGAAGGAGGAGGAACCTAAAACGATAAGCTCAAAGAATGATTCCCTTGCGTATTTAGAAGCATATCAAAAATTTTGCATTTCTCAAAAAGTTTATAAAGATATGACTAATCAAGGAATAGAGTTTGTTAATATCCCAATAAAGTTCTCACTGTACAACTCAAACGGTGAAAAAGTAAATCCATATATAAACCAATCAACCCTTGACAATATAAAAAATAATGTTATGTCTTTAGATGATAACATTGGAAAAACAATATCGGACATAAAAAAAGAAAAACAAAATCCTATTGATTCTATAACAGTAAAAAAAATATCCTCTTTATTTACATTTAACAAGGACGAATTTGACCCACGTGAACTAACATGGATTAAACCAAAATCTGCTCCCCAATATACCAACCAGAATGGAATATATTGTTATTTTATGAAAGATATTGATGGGGTATCAAACTTTAGACTCAGAATACAATATTATTCTGACGATTGGTTATTCATTCGCAAATATCAATTTTCTATTGACAATAAAGCTTATGAATTTATCCCCAATAATGTAGAAACTGATTCAGGTAATGGAGGATATATATGGGAATGGTGTGATGAAAATATCCATTCCAATAATGACATTGAATTAATAAAGGCACTTTCTAATGCTAAAACTGCAAAAATAAAATTTATTGGAAGGCAATATCACGATATAAAAACCATATCACAAAAACAGATTAAAGGAATAAAAGATGCCTTAAACTTATATCTCGCAATGGGAGGGAGTTTGTAATATTCATATTAAGCGCACCCCAACCTAATGAGGTGCGCATTATTATTTAAGCAGCATCTTTACCTAAGAACTTTTCTACGAAGTAAATTTGCCCCTTACCAGTCACTTTGGTAGTAGTAGTGACCAATACAGAGCCGTCCGGCTTGGTGATGGTGGTTTTCTTCAATTCAAAAAGCCCCAATTTCATAGCTTTCTGCGTTGGCTGATTGTAGTAGTCGCCCTTTTGGCAAAGATAACCATTCTCGCGCATCCAGTTAAACAAACGGTTCTGACCGATATTCACTCCATTTTGTTGCAGTATCTTTGCTAATTCTGCAACCAAGCAAGAACGTTGAGAAGTTGAAACGGCATCGGCAAAAAGGACTTTAGGTGCATCTTTCTGAATCTTCTGTTCGGCTTCGATACGCTTCTGTTTTTCTTCTTTCAAGTTGGTTGCAAGCTGAATCAGAAAATCGGGTGAGGTCAAAGCTTTTTCAAGTGTATCGCTGGTCATGTATGCACCATGTTTGCGGATTGAGGGCAAAACTTCGCTTGTAACCCATTTGCGAAACGGTTTTGCTTTTTCGCTATCACTTCTTATGACAACATCATACAAACCGCTTTCAGTAACAAATGTCGCTTGTTGTGTTCTACCTAAATTATCTTTTATGGGGTGCGTTTGACGCACATCATCATCTAAACGACTGGCACACCTTGAAGTATCTTTTATGCCAATCACAGCGCAAACATCTGCCAAACAAAACAACGATTCTTCATTCTCATTCATAGCAATTCTCACTTTTCCGAACTGCTCATTTTGGAAAATCTGAATATTATTCATACTTTTACACAGTTTTTAAATTGAACCCCACCAAAGGACGCTCCTAACTTCATCCGATGGTGGGGTTTATACTTTACAGCCGTTAGGATAGCTGCGTTGTTTCTGTTTGCGAATTTACCACTAACCGATTGCGTCACCTAAAAAATGTCGTGCGCAGTCACGACAATCGTTTCATTGTCGTAAATTCGTTGCAAACTTACGGTATAATCGTGCAAGAGAAGAATTTTTGTCACATTGGATAACCACAATTACCCAATTGTGGTTATCCAATGGGTGGTGGTCTTGTTTTGAGATTCATAACTATGGAATTTATAAGGCAGCCCCTAAAGTCGTGCGAAGGCTGCCTTTGGATAATCGTGTTAGTTTAGTTTTTAAATATTAGCTTGTACAAGCCCGAAGTCGGTGACGAGAACATTGGTGCATGTCCGGCTATTACCATCCGTTTGCGTTCTTCTGGAAATACGTCTTTCAGCTTCTCAATATTGCTTTTCAAACGGTCTTCTGTAAAAATACAACCGCTTGCCTCTTCGAGCATGAAGTCGTTAATCACTTTTATTAATCCTTGTACATAAAGGTTATTCATGTCAATTACTAATTCTTCTGTTTTCATATTCGTTATATCTTATGTGTTTATACTATCTTTGCAACTAAATTCATAGTGCGCATAATCGCATTATGTGTTTATACTATTTTGAGCGCATTGCCTGTGAAGGTGGTGCGCTCTTTGCTTACCACTGTTTTACTTCTTCTTTCAATTCGTCATACTTGCCGTTTATCAGCATTTCGACTTCACGATGAAAGTTTATATCAGTCAAGCGAAACTCTATTAAAGCACGCTTGTACGCATCACCTTTTTTATGATTGCTTATAAGGCGCATCATTTGTTTGATATCCAAGCCGTAACCGTTTTTGCGATTGAGATTCTTAGCTCTGCACATATCGCTCTCTCTTAATTGTATTGCTGCCATAGTTACGCTATTTTAATGAGATTGCACTTCTTGAAACATCTGTATTCTTCTTTCTCTGTGTCCCAGTACACTTGCAGATTGTCATTCGGCTTTCTACCTGTACCTTTCACCTCACCGATAAGATTCTCTTTGAGAGTGCCAAAGGCTTGACGTAACGTGCCGTCTGTCTTTTTGAAGTAGAACTCTACTATCTTTACTTTCAAAGCCGCTTTCAGCTTCAAATTAGCCCATGCGCATTTTAACGCTTCACTCATTGAATAACCGTTCTTGCGAACAAACTGCCATGCTAAACTCATGACCTCTTTCATCTGACTTCTAAATTTTGTGCTCATACTACTTATGTTTTATGTGTTAATACTATTTTGTTGTACTTTCATGATGCAAACATACTACTTTAATAGTATAATCCAAAAAGAAAAGAACTATTCAATTAGTATATTAACCTTATTTAATACTATTATAATAGTACAATACACAAAGAGACGTACCTTTGTATAAAATTAAAGTACACGATTATGAATCTAAGAATTACCGAACACTGCAAAATGCAAGGCATCACCTTACAGGAATTAGCTGATAAAATGGGGGTAGCCCGTTCGACATTAGCTAATACATTATCAAAAGGCAATCCTACCATTGAAACCCTATCCAAAATAGCGGACGCTCTCGGAGTTGAAGTAACAGACCTATTTGAAAAATCTTCCGATGAAGTTATAGGAGCTGTCCGAATTGGAGATAGCACTCACGTTATCAATAGTAAGGATGATATCAAGAAGTTAGCGGAAAAATTGTAATATGCGCGAACATCCACTAGTTTTTTATTGTTTATCTGCAAAAAGAAGAATCCCTTTAGGTACAAAACCATTATAAATGACTACATTTGTAACTAGTTACTCTTTAGAATAAATAGTAACTCTAATTAATTGATACATATGGCACATTTAATTGTAAAGAATTTCGGAGCTATAAAATCCGCAGAAATAGAAATAAAGAAGTACAATTTTTTTATTGGGCATACTTCAAGCGGAAAAAGTACTATTGCAAAACTTCTTGCAATATTTAACAACTCTGTTTTTTGGGCTATCAAGGAAGGAGATTTCAAGGGATTCTTTAAGTTGTTGGAAAAATATAATATTAATTTTGATTTTAAACCTTCTACTATCATTAAGTATAGCAATGATAAATATTACTGGGAAATAGGAGAGAATAAATTCCATAGCAATTATAAAGATGCTGACCTCATGGAGATGGCTAGCACATCTGAATCCTATGATTTCATATTGAAATTTATAGAGAAAAAAGAAAGTGAATCATCGTTAAAAGATTTAATAGATGCTTTAAAAAACTCTGTAAAAGACAGTAAGCTAAAGAAGGATGATACATTTTTCCCACTCTTCATTAAACCACTTTTAATGAGTATCATTTATGAAGAGTGTATTCCTGTATACATACCTGCCGAAAGGTTGTTAATTTCAACATTTTCTAATAGCATATTCTCTTTACTACAAGCAGGAGCCAGTATTCCTGATTGTATAAAGGATTTTGGGAGTTTATATGAAAAAGCTAGAACACAATATAAAAATATTGATATCGACATACTAAATATTCAAGTTTCGTTTAATAATAATGGCGATACTATATATTTAACAAATGAGCATAAGGAATTAAAATTATCCCAAGCTTCAAGTGGTATTCAATCAATCATTCCCCTATGGACTGTATTTAACCAGTACGTTGAGAGTAAGAAAAAACAAATGTTAGTGATAGAAGAACCTGAATTAAATTTATTCCCTTCTACTCAACATTTCTTAATTGATTGGATTATAAAAAAAATGAGAAAATCAAATGGAAGTATTGTTATTACAACACATAGCCCTTATGTATTATCAGTAGTAGATAATTTAATTTTAGCAAGGGAAATATTAAATAAAAGTAATAACAAAAGGAAAATCCAATCTCAAATAAAGGAACTTATCCCGTCAATGGCTTTAATTGACTTCCATGAAGTGTCATCATACTTTTTCCATTCTGATGGGATTGTTAAAGATATACTAAATACTGAATTAAAATCCGTAGGTGCAGAGTATATTGATGAAGCCTCCAATGAGTTAGGATATATTTTTGATGAACTTTGTAATATTGAAAGAAATGAGCTGTAAGTGTTTTGATAAAAAGCCCGGTTTTTCAGAAACAGCCCCTTTTGATGAACGATACGAACAATCGAAATGCAGGTGTAACTCACGTTTTACCGTTAGCGAGAACAGAAGTAAATTCACAATAGGCTCAAAAGATTTAACCAAGGTGGACAAGGTGAAAGTTGATGGCTATTTTGACCGTTCGTCAGAACATAGGAAATGTGACTATTTGTTTGTGTACACATCAGACCCTAAACAGATTTATATCTTTGTAGAATTAAAAGGCACTGACATTTCGCACGCTGTGACACAAATAGGTAATACGGTAAATTTGTTCTATGACCAAGGCTACCTGAAAGGGAAACAAGTTGTAGGTGCTATTGTCAGTTCTCGCCATCCGTCAAATGACGGTACATATCGTAAAGCAAAACAAATCTTAGAAAGGTCTCTTTCATCAAAAATAAAGGGCTTTCGAATAGAAAAGAAAAATAAAGAAATGACATACGATCCTACTCAGGATAAAGTTGTTTAGTAAAAGCCGGATTTCTCCGGCTTCTAATTTAACCGCTAATATTACCCATATAAGCCCTGCGAGACACCTGCTTATCCCAATCAGCACCACTTTTATTGATATTACCAATGTATTTTCCTGCAATCCTATTTACAAGATTGTTCGGGTCACCCAAATTACTACCATAGCGACGGCTTGCAATTCTGTTTACTTGTCTGATAATATCCCAACCTGATTTAGTTCTTCTTTTGACTCAACTGTCCTCCTAAATTTAAATGTTAAACAAATATACGAAATTCTCTGATAATTTCGCCATATCTATTTCTTTTTCCTACGATTAGCCAATTCCTTACCACTGATTCTATTCACCTTTTGACCACTGACACTATGAAGTTTATCCCGTTGCATCATCAACAGATTCCTATAAGGGATAATCTCAAACACTTCTGTATAACCCAGATGAAGCGTATCAATCAAATGGGCTATCTGCCCGAAGAACGTTGTGTTTCCTACTGTTTCGGTCTTGCTGCCAGCATCGACACGTTCCTCATCGAGCTGACACACTGAAAAGCCGAAATATCCATCATGGAAAAACACAGTTCCAAAGCATTCCTTACTTCTTCAAAAGTCCCGTTCTCCAAATTCTCAGCCAACTCCTCGCTACCACAGATGAAACAAGAAATGCCTTTCAGCATATCTCCAGTAATTTCAGAAAGTTCTTTAATAGCTTCCATGACATTATCTCCAGTCATGCCGATATTGGCGAAATGGTGAATGGCACGACAGATAACTTTAATTGTAGGCGGTTTGATGGTATAAACGATTCCACCTATCTCTGCATTTTTAAAATCCAGCCCTAACAAGGCGTCAGAAACCGTTTTTGCTGCTTGATTCATATTCTTAAACTAAAGGGGGGAATGGTATATATCCATCCCCCGGTTATCACTCTTGTGCTTTTACCAATGTTATCTCTTTTTTAAGAGTGGTATCAACTTCAGAAGGAGTGGTTTTAATATCTCCTGACTGAGTGACGTACCCCACTTTCGACACTTCATAGTGAACGGTAGCCCCAGCATTCACCTGCTTTGACTTGACCGTTACACCGTCCAGCTTTACGGTCGCATCGGAAGGAGTAGGTACAATGGTTACTGTAGTTCATGCCTGCAAAGCTTTAATCTGCCCCTCTTCGTAGTTATACTCAGAAGAAACGCCTTCAATTCCCGGTTCCTGCACCAAGCCTTTTACAGCGATTGCAATTGCCTTATCCGTATTGGCTTCACGGGAAACAATACGGCATTTGGGGAAGATGAACCAGACATCATCATCGGTCAGACAGAACAATGTTTTGTTAATGACCACTTTATCCAAAGCACGCTTCCAACCTACATCTTTAGATGTTGCCTGAATAACATCGCCACCCATGAACGCTTTCTTTGTCTTCCAGTCATATTGTCCGATAGAGAAAGTGGGTGATACTTCTCCCGGCACATCATCGTAACGGTAATTCTTTCCCGTTAATTGGTTCTTGTACCCAGTGACGGAGGCTTCCGTTTCCTCAATCTGCCACGTTTCCCCGTGTACATTCAAAACCTCATCCTTTGCTTTGATAGCGGCTTGAATCAAAGTCTTTGCGATTTCGGGGGTAATGTCTGCCGTTACCTTATCAATGTCGGCAAACAAGATTCTTTTTATTCCTACTGCTGAAATCATAATCTTATAGTTTTACATTTATTACTTCAAATAAAATTCTCACATTCACGTAATGGCATTTCAAAGCTGTATCCGCTTCCGTGCCAATTGATTCAATAGAGTAACGATAGGTTGTACCGTCATAGGTGCTTACTACATCATCAAGCAGCTTGCCAGCCTTTCTTTCAAGTTCGTTAAGCCGGATTGTGTTCGCTTCATCCTCGCTTAAATTGGGTACACATAGATTCACTTCTGCGAAAGACTTCTTCCAATACTTTCCCGGCTGTTGTTTCTTCGTGTGGATAACGATTCTTTCAGAGGTCAATTCACCCATCAGTGTTTCTCCTGCTGGCACTATACCTATCCCGAAAGCCTTGCAATCCCGGTAGAGGATGTTTCCTATGTCGGTGGTTACTATCATCGTTCAAATCTTCTTTTACATCGTTCAAGCGTTCTTAATGCTGCACTTCCTGCAACTTCAAATCCTTTGGATTCCACGAATGAAGCATAATCAGCTTCGTTTTTCAGAATTAAGCCATCTTCATTAACCTCATAATCATTCGATTCTCTCAAATGTTTTGTGTGGTCTTGATAGTTTCCGGTAGCTTTTGCATCTTCAACAAATGCCTCTCCCTCTTCTTTCATGCCAGCAACGATTTCGCTTGTTCCGTCCTCAAAGAACTGGTCAACATCCGAAAAGTCTGCATCTATTCCAACCATATTACTCTGTAGGAAAAATAGTTTGTTTCCAAAGGACTTTTAGCAACTCCTTCACCTCTTATGCTTCCATCGGCATTCAAACAACGAACCTCTGCACCTGCTTCAACCTTTGACGGCTTGTCAAAGACTACCTTGTACTTGAAATCATACAAAGCACCATTGATAGATACTTTCTTTTCCGCACTTACATCATCACAACGGCATTTGCATACCTCCCGCCAGCTCTCACCACCGGTACCGGGAATAGGTCTTCCGAACTCATCCTTTTCCATCGGGGTGATAACCTTTACCTGCAATATGTGGGGAGCGAATATCATAAGAAAGTCACTTTAGGTTTGTTACTCAGTTCGTCTTTCAAGCCGTACTTCTTGCACAGGAATGAATAGTAGTCCTTGATACCTTGAATGTTCCAAGACATCGAGAAACCGCTTTCACTGATTGAAGTGGCACGAAGCAATAGAGAGGGGATGAACTTCGCAATCGCCACAGAGACACGACCGTGGCAATCCTCGTTCATCTCATCCTCTCCGCTTATATTCGCGTTCAGACACATATCGAAAAGGTCAGCCTCTGACAACTGGATGTCGAAGGTCTGAAACCTTTGCTGTATGTAGTCATTTACTGTCATGCCTCAATCCCTAATGCTTCTTTCAGTTTGGCTGTTGATTCTTCATCCAGTTCTGCAACCTTAGCCAAAAGAGTTTCCTCTTTCATATTGCCGGAAGCCTGTACGCCGATGGACTTCAAAGCATCAACCAAAGTCTTTTTCTCTAACTCTTTCTCAAAGAGGGAGATTTTCACCTCCTTCTTTTCTTCAGGTGCTTTCACTTCGGGAAGTTTTGCTTCAACCCGTTCAGCGAGTTTACGACTCTCCATATCCAGCACACGAGCTTCCTCACCGACTTCAATCACTTCACCGGGAGTATAATACTTTCCGGTGAACTTGT
>OLXO01000016.1_pt1 | contig 107696 bp, 105 predicted proteins | sample 1644181 | NCBI WGS metagenome assembly OLXO01 (sample SAMEA103958163, study PRJEB25191) | human gut metagenome | reverse complement strand
ATTCCAAAGTATATATTTTTAAATAAAGTGTGACATATGATTGACTAATATACATATCCTTTCCGCCCATATAGGACTTGGTCCTTGAAAGACCCGTTTGTTTTGAAAATATAAGATAATACCACTAGGATATTAAATTTTATTATACCACAATTTTACTGATATTGCAAATTGGTGCGATATGAGCTTGAGTGGAAAAAACTAAGAAAAGTGTTAAAAGAATTTGTAATTTTAACAAAATAAGACCTCAAGTATATCTTACGAATACTTGAGGTCTTATTGGTGCAGATGGCCGGAATCGAACCGGCACGGTTTATTCAACCGCAGGATTTTAAGTCCTGTGCGTCTGCCAGTTCCGCCACATCTGCATTTATTGAACTGACATTTAGTATTGTACTACAAAACTTTCACATTTGTCAATAATTATTGCAAAATTTTTGCATTTTTTTATTGCATAAAAAATATATGTGAGAATTCTTTAACATACAATCATTGGTTTGAAAGTCTTTTTTAAACATTCGACAATTAGTGTCGAATTCGGTCATACGAAATTTCTTGCTATTTTATACAATGATAGATATAATAAGAACCATACCAATGAGAAGGAGGGGAAAACATTGGAAAAGTCAATTGAAGTATATGGCAACATTGAAATAAAAGATGAATTAGATGAAAAAATTAATAATCCAATTCAAGTAGAATATTATAAAATATGTAATAATAAGAAAAAGAGTACAGAAAAACCTTATGGAATAGGAGTAATAAAAACATATTCAGATGAACTTGAAACAGAAGTTGAAAAAAGAGAGTTTAATCATATATTTAGTAAAGAAAATGATGCAAATAATATGTTAGAACTTTTAATAAGAAACAAGGTAACACCAATCACATTAAAGGATATTCTAAAAGACTTTGTATTAGTATAAAAAAGGTACTTTAATATTAGTGTAAACTGATATTAAAGTGCTTTTTTGTTGCTATTCATTGACTTGAGCCACTTCTGGTGTTAAAATAGTATAGAAATATAAAAGTGAGGTCAAAAAATGCTAGACAGTAAACAAGTTTATCAAAAAAGTATAGAAGTATTAACAAAACACATTTTTGATGCAAAAACTATACCAACAGAACGAGAGTGGAACAAAATGGCTGTAGAAGGAAGTTATTTAACAACTCCATCAATTAGTTACATTTCTGGAGAAAGCTTTCCAGAATTATGTAAAAAAATATACAAACAGTTAAAAAAAGAAAAGGAGAGATGAAATAATGAATATTTGGCATGATATAAAAAAAGAAAGAATACAAAAAGATGATTTTGTTTCAGTTATTGAAATTAGCAAAAATGGCAGAAACAAATATGAATTAGATAAGGAAACAGGAATGCTTAGATTAGATAGAGTACTATACACATCTACTCATTATCCAGCAAACTATGGATTTATTCCAAGAACTTATGCAGAAGATAATGACCCATTAGATGTATTAGTTCTATGTCAAGAAGAAATTACTCCGCTTACACTTGTAGAGTGTTACCCAATAGGAGTATTAATAATGACAGATAATGAGGAAAGAGATGAAAAAATTATTGCAATATGCAAAAAAGATCCATTTTTAAATTGTTATCAAGATATAACTGAACTACCACATCAAACTTCATTAGAAATAAAGCACTTTTTTGAAGTGTATAAACAATTAGAAGATAAACAAACAGCAGTTGATAATATTCTTGGAAGAGAAGAAGCTGAAAAAATAATTGAAAAATGCATAAACAGTTATATAGAAAAATTTGAAAAATAAGGAAAATAAAAAAATGTTAGAAAAAATAATTTTTAATGTGTTAGCATTGGCACTTTTTACTATTACTTTTCTAAAATTAATAAGAAAAAATGACACTAGTTATATATATGTGTTAGCATTAGAATTTGTGGGCCTTGCAATTAATTTTATTGAACTATTTTTCTCAATAAAATTAAGTATTATTTTAAAAATAATTATTTACATATTTTCAATAATAATTCCTGGTATAATGTTATGGATAGAAAAAGTAAAAAAAATAGACTTTCCAGAATTATTCAATGTAACTTTAGCACAAATTTTGAGTGCTTTTGGAAAACAAGAGCAAGCTAAAAAAATGATTATGGATTTCTTAAATAAAAATCCAAATAGTTATATTGCACATAAATGGTTAGCAGAGTTTTATGAAAAAGAAGGCAACTGTGATGCGGCAATTAGTGAATATATGAGAGTAACAGATATAAAAAGAAATGATTTTGTATCTACATATAAACTTTGTGAAGTATTAAATAAAAATAAACAAAACCAAGAAGCTATTAATTTACTAGAGGAAATTTTAAAACAAAAGCCGGAATATGAAAAAGCTAGTAATTTATTAGGAGAAATATTCTTTGAAGAAGAAATGTACAAAGAAGCAATATCAGTATATATGTCAGCACTTAGATACAATCCTGGAAGTTATGATTTATATTATAGTCTAGGAATGGCATATACGATGATAAATGATTTTCAAAGAGCAAAAGAATTTTATAGCAAAGCAGCAGAAATAAACACACTTGCATATAATGCTAAATTAAACCTAGGACAAATTGCATTAATTTATGGAGATTTAGATGAAGCGGAACAATGGTTTATACAAGCTGGAAAACAAGAAGATTTAGAAGCTGGTTCATATTATTATTTGTCTCAAATCGCTTTATTAAAGGGAGATGAAGATAAGGCGAAAAATTATATGAATGTTGCAGTTCAGTTAGACCCAAAAGTATATAAACAAGCTCAAAGAGATCCTGTATTTACTCCAATCAAAGAAAAAATAAATCCGCCAGAAGAAAATAAAGAAAATGAAAAAAATAAAACTTTATCAAAAAAAGAAAAAAGCGTAAATAGACACTTAATGAAAACTTGTATTTTAGTTAAAAATTTAAGTAAAGAAGATATAAGAAATGCAAAAGCAAATAGACAAAATGAAATAGATATAGATGAAAAACAAAAAGAATAATAAAAAATATTAAAACATATAATAGTTACAAAGGAGAACAAAGATGGAAGAAATATGTCAATCAATAATTTTGGGAATAGTACAAGGACTAACAGAGTTCTTACCAATATCAAGTTCAGCACATTTAAATGTTTTTCCATGGATATTTAATTGGAACGATTTATCTGAAGGGATGGATGTAGCATTACATCTTGGTACATTACTTGCACTTGCTATATTTTTCTTTAAAGATTGGATAAATTTAATAAAAGCAGGATATAAAAAAGCTGTAAAAAAAGAAGATTCTACAGATGGAAGAATATTTTGGTATTTAGTAGCTGCAACAATACCTGCAGGAATAATAAGTATTGTTTTAAAAAAAGTATCTGAAAAAATAATAGGAGACAATATTAATGTTCAAATGATAGTAATTGCAATTTCATTAATTGTAATGGGTGCTATATTATACATAGTAGATAAAAAAGCAAAATCAACTACTGATTATAGTCATATATCATTAAAACAATCTATGCTAGTTGGAATATCACAAGCGATAGCAGCTGCATTTCCAGGAGTGTCACGTAGTGGAATTACAATGACTGTTGCAAGAGCTTTAAAAATTGACAGAGAAAGTGCAGCGAAATTTTCTTTTATGTTAGCAATGCCTATAACATTTGCAGCAGTTATATTTAAAATAGGAAGTTTTAAATTTGACTTAGCATTAATTTTAGGAATACTTGCAAGCTTTGTTGTTGGATTTTTGATTATAAAATTTTTGATGAATTATTTGAAAAAAGGAAATTTCAAAATTTTTGCAATTTATAGAATTATATTTGGAATAATAATTATAATTTTAGCATTAACAAGAATGTAAAATTAAAAAATAAAAAGGCACTTTATAAAGTGTCTTTTTATTACAAAAATATTACAAAAGTATTACAATTCTATTAAATATAAATGAATTATATTGACTTTTTACTAAAAATAGATAGAATAGATAGTATCAAATGGAAAAAATATGCCGAATTAAGAAGAATTACAAGTATGTTTTTTTATTAATTTGCGAAATATAGTAATAGAAATTTTATTTTAATTTTAAACGAAGGAGAAAACGATGACTAGCTGTTTAGGAATTTTCATAGAACCGAATATAATTAAATATGCTAAAATTTCAAAAGACCATGATAATCTAAGAGTTGAATCGTTTGGAATAAAATTTTATGATAAGATAGGTGAAGCTATAAATCAAATAATTAGTGATACATATAGCTTTAAAACACCAATTAGTATAAACTTATCAGAAGAATCTTATCAATATTTTAATATGTTTACATTACTAAATAAAGCAGATTTAAGAAAAGCTATACAAACAGAATTTGAAGAATTTTGCTCTGAAAAAGGCATAAACAGAAATACATTAGAAACAAGATATATACTAGTAAATAACATTGATGATAAAGAAAAAATAAAAGTAATTCATATTGCAACTAATAAAACATCAATGATTAATCAAGAACAACCTTTAGCTGAATATAGAGTTTCTACAATATCTCCAATATCAGTTAGTATTTCCAATATTGCAAATTTAAAACAAAAAGAAAATGTATTAATTGTTAATATGGAAAATCAAACTACAATTACGACAATCACTGACCAAAAAATATATCAAATAGATAAATTAGAAAATGGTGCGGCAGAAGCACTAGAAGAAATTAGATTAAAAGAAAACTCATATTCTAAAGCTTATGAAATTTGTAAAAATAGTACAATTTATACAATGGAAGGTCAAGAATTACAAGAAGAAACAAATGAATACTTAGATAATATTATGCCTACATTATATAAAATTGCAACAGCTGTAAAAGAAATTGTTTCAAGTAGTTTAATGAAAATAGATAAAGTTTATTTAACTGGAACATTATCTGTTGTAAATAATATTGACTTATATTTTCAAGAAGTTCTTGGAACAGAAAAATGTGAAATATTAAAACCATTTTTTATAAAAGACAGTTTAAAGGTAAATATGAAAGACTATATTGAAGTAAATTCTGCAATTGCACTAGCACTACAGGGACTTGAATATGGTATAAAAGAAGTTAACTTTAAAAAACAAACATTTAAAGACAGTCTGAGTGGAATGTTTTCTGGTATAAAAACAGAAGGCAAAGGCGAAAATGGTAAACCAAGCGGACCAAAAGTATTAACTAACTTTAACATGAGTCTTAAAGGAAAGTTTGATGCTACTGAAAGATGGATGTTAAGAACAATTGGTGGAATTTTAATATTAACAGTTGTGTATATAGCATTAGCAATGTTTATAAGTAATGCAATAGATACTAAAAATGAACAAATAGCAGATGTTAAATTAGATACACAAAAAAAAATTGCTGAAGTAAGTGCAGATATTCAAAATGTAAATGCAAAAACAAATGAATATCAACGACTATCAGACAACTTAAAAAATATTAGCAACCAAGTTTCAGAAAATAGCAAAAATAAAAACAATATACCAAACTTATTAAGTGAAATAATGTATGCTATTCCAAAAGGAGTTCAAATTACAGCTATAGAAAATACAAGTGGAAAACACATTATTATACAAGCACAATCAGAAAAATATGAACAACTTGGATACTTTAAAGCTATATTAAGAACTAAAGGTATATTAACACCAGACACAATTACTTCTTCTCCAGGAGAAAAGAGTGAAAACTTAGTAAAAGCCACAATAGAAGGAGATATGCCATGAGAAAAATTTTAATAGGATTTTTAATAGTATTGTTAGTTATCATGGCGTATTTGATGATTTTTAAAGGACTAGAACTTGGAGACTTTAAAGTTTTGAGTGCAAGTCAAATTGTTGAAGAAAATGATAGATTAACAAAAGAAATTTCAGACACAGAAGTATTAATGAATAGTGAATATCCAACTAAAACAGAAGAACTAGATACAAGTGTTTCAAAATTATTAACAGCAAAAGATGAATATTTAGAATTAGCAAGTGTAAGTACTAAATCAGAACTAAGTAAGGCAAGTACAGTTGAAACTTATACAGTTGAATTCTTATGGACAAGACTAGGAAGACATGCTACTGCTGAAGGGGTAAATTTAAATTACACACCTAGTGGTAACAGTATAGACTTTACAGTTGTTGGAGAATATATACCAATTCTTAGCTTTATAGCTACAATAGAAAATGATAGTAAGCTAGGATTCACAATTGAAAATTTCAAACTTGTACCAAGTGGTGAAAACCTACAAGCAAGCTTTACTACAAGAAATGTAAATATAAAAAAGGAAAGCACAACAAACACATCATCATCTAGTGATACACCTTTAGTAACACAAGAAAATACAGACACTAGTACACAAACTGAAACTGAAACACAACCAATTGCACAATAAAATAAAACATAAAGGAGAAAAGAATGTTCAAATCAGTTATTAAAGAAATATTAATAATGCTATTATTATGTGTAGCCATAGTATTAATTTTGGGAGTTATATTTTATAACTATATTCCAACAAATAAGGCTATACCAAATAAATTAGCAGCATATACAACTCCAGAAAATGTGAAAACAGAAATAGAAGAAGAAGTTGAAGCAGCTGAAAAAGAAGAAATAACATACCAAATAGATGGAACAGACTTAAAATTATATAAAGCTACTCACGGATATACAACAGGAAAAACAAATCCGTTTTCTGCGAGCACAAGTGTAGATAATGTAGAAAACACTGAAAAAAACACAGAAACAAATACAAATGTTGATAAAAATTCAACAGGTACATTCTACAATAATACAGGAATGAAATAATTTAAGGTTATATTTATTTTACTTTATATAAATATATACAATAAATCTAAAGAAGAAAGGAGTGAAAAAACTATGAGAAATGAAAGAGGTATTACATTAATCGCTTTAGTAGTTACTATAGTTGTATTATTAATTTTAGCAGGAGTAACAATTACTTATGCTCTAGGAGATAATGGAATATTTGGTACTGCAAAAAAAGCAGAAGTTGGTTCAATTAAAGCAACATTTTCAGATGCTGTAAGTACTACACAAGCAGAATGTTTAATTAAAAAACATGATCCAGATGATACTGTTCCAGAAACACCAGCTGAACTTTTAACGATGGTTAAGAATTATTTACCAGATACTTGGAAGGAAAAAACTTCAGCAACTACATTATCTTTCACAGATGGTAAATTAGCAGGAACAATTTCTTATGCGAAAGATGAAAAAACTACTTACACAATTACTGTAGCAAATGGTATAGTTACAAAAGTTGAATAAGTTTAATTAATGTAGCGAATTATATTTAATTAAAATTCAATTATAATTTAGGCATATGCATACATGTATATGCCTAAAATTATATTATAGGTAGGAAAGTATGAATACAATATTATATGCTTTAATTTTTATTATAGGAACATTATTTGGAAGTTTTTTTACATTAGCTGTATATCGTATACCACTTGGAAAAGACATAACACATGAACGTTCATTTTGCCCAAACTGTAATCATAAACTAGGCTTTTTTGACTTGATTCCAATTCTTAGCTATATATTTTTAGGAGGAAAGTGCAGATATTGTAAACAAAAAATACGCCCAAGGTATCTTTTATTAGAGATTGCTTCAGGTATAATTTTTGTTTTATTTGCTGTGTCTTTAAGATTAAATTTATTTACAACAAATATAAATACATGGGTATATTTTGTTTTTGGAATATTTTATTTAGTAAGTTTAGTTATAATTGCAGGAATTGACAAAGAAAAAATTGCTATTCAAAAATCAGTATTATTATTTGGTTTTATTGTTCAAGCACTATATATAATTTATCTATATATAGTAGAAGAGAAATTTAATATATATAGATATGTTATATATTTAGGAATTATTGTAATATTAGTATTAATAGATATATTCATATTAAGAAAAAAAGCAGAAAATAGTTATGCAGTTGAAAACTTACTGCTTTGCATGTTATTACTAGGATTTACTTATGAAATAACTACATTTTTAACAATTACATATACATTAATATGTATAGTTATTCAACTTCTGTTAAACAAATTAGATTCAAGAAAAAATAAGACAGTTAAAAAAGAGCAAAAGACAAGCAAAATTCCAATAGGATTTTACTTATGCATGACAAATATTATATGTTTAATTATTACTAATTTTTACATTTTTTATAGACTATAAAAAATAAAATAGAGGAAAAGATGAATCAAAAAAATATTTTTAAATTAAAATCTAATAAAGGCTTTACGATGCAAGACTTAATAATAGCTATAACTATATTTTCAATATTTACAGGGTTAATATGTACTCTAATTGTAAATATATTTATAATGCAAGCAGAAAGTAATGCGCAAGAGGTAGCAACTTTATATGCGGTACAAATAGTAGAGTATATAGATAAAATTGCTTTTGAAGACGTTACTGAAAATTTATCAACAGAAGTTGTTGAAATGTTTAATATTCCAAGTGGATTTAATATTGATATAAAAGTAACAGAATATAAAACTAGTACTAAATCTACTAAAGAATCAGGCTTAAAGACTCAAGCAAACTTTGAAGAGGCAGAAATAACGACTGACGAATATGATGTATATACAAAAATGGTAAGTACAAATATTAGTTACACACTTAACAAAGAAGAGAAAAACATTCTTATTAATAGATTAAAAATAAGAGAAATATAAGGAGAAAACATGAAATCTGAACAAGGTGTTACATTAACTTCACTTGTAATATATATTGCTGTTGCTACAGTACTTATAAGTACTATGGCAGTTATGAGTTCACATTTTTTTGCTAATATACAACTTGTAAAAAATCAAAGTGATTATGTTGTAGAATATAATAAATTTAATATGTTTTTTATACAAGATGTTAAGGCTAATAAAGCTGCAAGTATAATAGGTACAACAATAGTTTTTGAAGATGGAACAAAATATGAATATAAAGATGAATCAATATATAGAAATGATAAAAAAATTGCTAAAAATATAAGAACAGCTTCATTTGAACCAGCAACATATACTGTAAACAATGTGACTAAAAATTTAATAAAAGTAAACTTAAATATTGGAGTTGAGAAAAAGTCATATCAAAAACAAATAGAATATGTGTTAAAATATTGGTAAGTTTTTGTAAATATTAAAAAAATATATGTAAATAACAATTTTTATAGTATAATTATTATGAACTAATGAAAAATTGAAAGGAGAATTACAGATGGAAAAAAGACAACCAATGGGAATAGAACTTGTAAAAAGAGGAATAGTAACAGAATCTGATATTGAAAAGGCATTAGACTATCAAAAAACACATACAAATAAAAAAATTGGTGATATTATAAATATACTAGGATTATGTGATTCACATGTTTTGATAAATGCTGTTGGGGAAATATTAGAGGAAAAAGCTATATATTTACAAGAAAAAGATATTAGAATAGATGTGCAAGAATATATAGCATTAGATTTAGTAAAACAATACAAAGCAATTCCTTTTGAGATATCATCAGGAAAAATAAAAGTATGTTTTGCAGATACATCAAATAAAAGATCAATAGATGTTATTAGACTTTTATTACTAAATAAAGGTTTAGTAATGGAAAAATATATATCATTTGAAACAAATATTGATAAAATTATAGAAGCTTTAGAAGGAACATCTGCAGGAAATATTGATATAAATGCGGATGTTTCAGGATTAGTTGATAGCATTATAAAAACTGCAATGGAAAAAAGAGCAAGTGATATACACATAGAACCTCTAGAAAAAATTGTAAGAGTTAGATATAGAATTGACGGACAATTAGTTGATGCAGCACAAATAGATAAAGACAAACAAGCACAAATAATAGGAAGATTAAAAGCAATTTCAAATATGCATCAAGAAAAACAAGAATCACAAGATGGTAGAATACTTGAATACTCTAACTATAATATTCGTGTATCTTCACAAAAAAATGTAAATGGAGAAAAATTCGTATTAAGATTATTAAAGAAAAATGAAGATATACGTCAAATATTTGACTTAGGATTTCCAAATGATGAAGAACTAGTTAGAAAAAGCTTTAATAAGAAAAACTGTATTACAATAGTTGCAGCTCCAACTGGAGAAGGAAAAACAACAACTTTATACAGTATAATTGATTATTTGAATAGACCACAAATAAATATAACAACAATTGAAGACCCAGTAGAAATAAGAATAGATGGATTAAACCAAATAGAAGTAGATGCCAAAGCAAGCTTTTCAAGTTCTCTAAGAACAGTTTTAAGACAAGACCCTGATATTATTCTTGTAGGAGAAATTCGTGATAGAGAAACTGCAGAAATAGCAATGCAAGCTGGACAAACAGGTCACTATGTATTATCAACAATACACACTATTGATAGTATAGAAGTTATAACAAGACTTAGAAAAATGGGAATGTCAAACTATGATATTTCAAGTATTTTAGCAACATCTGTATCACAAAGATTGGTTAGAAAAATTTGCCCATATTGTGCAAAAGAAAGAGATTTTACAGATAAAGAAAAAGAAATTATTAATAAAATTGGTGAAAAATATAATACAAAATTTGACTTTAAAGGTAAGAAAACCTATGAACCAGTAGGATGTAAAAAATGTAACCAAAGTGGATATCTTAACAGAATAGGAATATTTGAAGTTTTAAACATAGATGATGAAGTAAGAGACTTAATTGCTAGAGATGGCTCTAGTATGGAAATTAGAGCAAAAGCATTAGAGCTAGGATATAAACCATTAGTAATAGACGGACTAAAGAAAGTACTAAATGGAATTACTACACTAGATGAAATAAATAATAAACTTATTATTTATTAAAAGAGAAACATAGGAGGAAAATCATGATTAATATAGAAAAAATTTTAAGTCTAGCAATTGAAAAAGATGCTTCAGATATTCATTTGATTGCAGGAATTAAACCATATTTAAGAGTCAGAAGAGACTTAGTAGATCTAGAAGATTTTGATGAATTAACAGATGAAGACATGTTTGAAATATATGATTATTTTGTAAGAGGAAATGTTGAAAAAGATGCAGTATTTAAAAAAGACAAAAAATTAGATGCATCTTATGAATATAATGGTACTAGAATCAGGGTAAATATTTCAATGTCAGATGATTTACCAATAGTAGTTTTAAGATTAATAAAAAGTACTTTACCTAAATATGAAGATTTAGGAGTACCAGATATTGTTAGAAGAATGATGAGTCAACCACAAGGACTAATCCTTGTAACAGGAAAGACTAACTCTGGTAAAACAACAACATTAAATGCTTTAATAAACGAAGTAAATGAAACACAAAATAAAAAAATATTAACACTTGAAAGCCCAGTAGAGTATAAGCACAAGTGCAAAAAATCTATAATAGTACAAAAAGAAGTTGGAGTAGGAAGAGATTGCCCAGATTATAGTTCTGGTGTAAAGAACTGTTTAAGAGAAGATTGTGACATATTAATAATTGGAGAGATTCGTGATAGAGAAACAATGGATGCTGCAATAGAAACAGCAGAAGCAGGACACTTAGTAATAGGTACACTACATACTAAATCTTGTGCGGAAACTATTGACAGAATGATAAACTTCTATGATATTAGAGATCAACAAACTGTAAAATATTTAATAGCTTCATTATTAAAATTAGTTGTATCTCAAAGATTATTAAAAGGAAGAGATGACTCACTTGTTTTAGTACCAGAAGTAATGGTAGTAGATAATACAATAGCTGGTGTAATAAGAAAAGATAAATTAGGTGTTTCTGAAATAGAAGATGCTATACAAAGTGGTGCTGATAAAGGAAGTATAGGATTAATAAATTCTTTAGCACAATTATTTGTTAATGATAAAATTTCATTAGATCAAGCTAAAGGACAAATTGAAGAAAAAAATATTGAAACACTAAATAGAACTATTATGCAAATGAAAATAAAAAGAGAAAATGATGGTAAAAAAATTAATATGATGAATTAAAATTTGACAGTAAAGGAGGAGAAGAAGTGCCTGAATATGTATATAGAGCTGTAACTAAAAGAGGGCAGATAGTGCGTAATAAAGTAGAATCAAGCAATAAAAGCAATTTGATAAAAAAACTAAAATCAAATGATCTACTTCCAATTGAAGTTTTACAAGTAAGTTATGCTAGCAAAAAAGCTAGAGGCCCAAAAAAGAACATTATGAATATAGATGACATTATGAAAACAGCTAACTCAGCTAATATACTTCAAGGTAGAGAAGAGTCTAAACATACGGCTAGAGAAAAATTTAATATATTATTAACAACAGGACAAAAAGTTACTGTAAGAGATATTATTATATTTACTCAAAACTTTTACTTGCTAAAAAGAGCGAACTTTAATAATATACATGCTTTAAATACTATTATAAATAGTACCGACAACCTTTCTTTTAGAGGAATTATAGAAGATATTTTAGCAGGTGTAGAAGCCGGAGAATATATGTATACAACAATGGAATACTATTCAGATATATTCCCTTATGTATATATAAATATGATAAAAGTAGGAGAACTATCAGGTTCACTTACAAACTCTTTAGAACAAGCTGTACAATACCTTGAAGATACAACAACAAGAAATAAAAAAATAAGAAGTATATTAATACCAAACTTAGCACAATTTATTAGTATTTTGTTATTATTAATTTTTGGTACAATATTTATATTACCAGAAATACAAAAAGTGTTTAACTCAATTGGTGAGGGAGTACCACTTCCTGAACCAACATTGAAATTTATGGCATTAGTCGATAACCTAACATTATATTGGTATATACCTGTAGGAATTATTGCAATAATCGCATTATTAGTTGTAGGTTATATAAGTACTCCAAAGGGAAAATATAACTGGCATTATTTTAAATACAAAGCTCCAATATTTGGAAGACTTATATTTGGAATTGATTTTTCACGACTAATGAGAGCTATGCTTTTAAATTTAAAAAATGGTATGAGAATTCAAGAGGCTTTAAATGTTAGTAAATCTGTTGTAAAGAACTATGTAATGCTTTCAATAATAGAAACATCTATAAATAATATTTTAATAGGTGGTTCATGGATAGAGCCATTTGAAAAATCAGGACTATGTTCTTCAATGGAAATAGAAATGCTTAAAATAGGTATGCAAACTGACTTACCAGATATGATGGAAAAATTACTTGACTATATGGACGTAGATATTCAAAACAGCTTAAACAAAATCATGAAAGTACTTCCAGAGATTTCTTACTCTTTTGTTGGAATATTGCTAATTATACTAGTTGTAGTTTTATTAGTACCATGTATCCAATTATATATGGGAGAATTCATTATAGAAGGACTTGGAGTATAAAAAATAAAAAGCTCTGTGAAAACAGGGCTTTTTTGCATTAATAATAGATGAAAGGAAAAGTGCAATGAAAGTAGGAGTTGACCTAGGCGGAAGCCATATAGGAATGGGAATAATTGATGATAATGGCAGAATATTAGAGAAAAAAGAAATTGAATTATATAATATTCAAAATATGCAAGAATTTATTATTGATTCAATATCAAATGAAATTGATTATTACATAAAAAAATATAATGATATTGAAATGATAGGAATAGCAAGTCCGGGAACACCAAAAGACGGTAAGCTTACTAATATTGTTAATTTAGGAATAAAGGAACTTGATATTGGCACAATACTAAAATTTAAATTTAATATACCAGTAAAAGTAAAAAATGATGCAAAATGTGCGGCAATTGCTGAAATGAAATATGGAGCGTTAAATTCATATCAAGATGCAGTATTTTTATGTTTGGGAACAGGAATAGGTGGAGCAGTATTAATGGGAGGCAAAGAATTAGAACCTATAAGAAATTCAGGCATGGAACTTGGCCATATAGTAATTGAAAAAAATGGTATACAATGCAATTGTGGAAAAAGAGGATGTTTTGAGACATATTGCTCTATAAAAAGATTAAAAAATAAATTAATGGAAACAATGAATATATCAAAAGAAATAGATGGAAAAGAATTGCTAAATTTATTGAAACAAAATAATGATGAAAAAGTAAAAGATATTATAAATGAATATATAGATGATTTAATTGTAGGACTTTCAAATATTATAGATATTTTTGAGCCACAAGCAATTTGCTTGGGTGGTGGATTTGTATATTTTGAAGATATATTATATAAACCATTTTTAAAGAAATATTATGAAGAAAAATATGTATTTAATAAAGAGGAACTTCCAGAAATAAAATTAGCATTATTAGGCAATGATGCAGGAATAATAGGGGCTACACTTATATAAAATTTGACAAAAATATAAAAAAATAGTATAATAGTTAACAGTTGTTACCAATATTGGTAAAGAAGAGATTTATATTTGTATATTAATAAAAATAGAGCGGTTAAGAAAATTATAAATTTATTATAATATGTTTTGAGCGGAATAGAAAACATATTCAATATTTTTATATCCTAAGAAATTAATCTTAGGAGGTAATTTCTGTAGAAAAAATAATGAAATTTATTTTTATCTATATATCTGTGCAGTTATGTAACAGATATATTTATTCTATGTTTTTAATAGGCAAAATAATGAGAAAAACAACAATTTAATAAAAAAGGAGAGAAAAATTTTAAATGACAAATGAATTAAAGCAGAATGAAGAAAAGCAAAAAGAAAATACTGAAAGAAAAGAAAAAAAAGCTAGATATTCAGTTAGAAAAAATGGTAAAGTTAACAAAAACAAAAGAGAAGAAGAAAAAGTAGCTCAACAAGAAAAGGAAAATATAACATCTAAAAAGAAAACAAATACTAAATTAAAAAGAAAGGAAAAATTAGATTTTAATTTCAAAAAATCAAACCTAAAAATAATTCCTCTAGGAGGATTACAAGAAATAGGTAAAAACATTACAGTTTTTGAATATGAAGATGAAATAATACTTGTAGACTGTGGACTAGAGTTTCCAGGAGATGACATGTTAGGAGTTGATTTAGTAATTCCTGATGTGACATATTTAGTAAAAAATAAAGAGAAAATTAAAGGATTAGTTATAACACATGGACATGAAGATCATATAGGAGCAATTCCGTATATATTAAAACAAATTAATATACCTATATATGCTACACAATTAACAATTTCACTTATAAAAAATAAACTTGAGGAACATAAATTAACTCAAACTACAAAATTATATACTGTAAAACAAGGACAAACTATAAAGTTTAAACAAATGCAAGTAGAATTTATAAACAGTAACCACAGTATACCAGATGCTGTAATGCTTGCAATTACAACACCTGTAGGTACAATTCTTCACACAGGAGACTTTAAAATTGATTATACACCAATAGATGACAAAGTAATTGACTTAAATAGAATTGCAGAACTAGGAAATAAAGGAATACTAGCATTACTTTCAGATAGTACAAACAGCGAAAGAAAAGGATTTACAATGTCTGAAAGCTCAGTTGGAGAAGTATTTGATAGACTATTTTTGAATAATTCAAAAAGAATAGTAGTAGCAACCTTTGCATCAAATGTACATCGTGTACAACAAATAGTTAATTCTTCAATCAAATATGGAAGAAAAATTGCAGTATGTGGTAGAAGTATGATGAACATGATAGATGCTGCAATTGAACTAGGTTATATAAAAGGTGCAGAAGACGTATTTATAGATATTGACAATATTAAAAATTACAGTGATGATCAATTGGTTATTATAACAACAGGAAGTCAAGGAGAAGCAATGTCAGCCTTAACAAGAATGGCAAATGGAGACCATAAAAAAGTAACTATAACTTCAAATGATATGGTAATAATATCAGCTACTCCAATTCCAGGAAATGAAAAATATGTATCAAAAGTAATTGATGAACTTATGAAAATTGGTGCAGAAGTTATATACAGTTCTTTAGAAGATGTGCACGTATCAGGTCACGCATGCCAAGAAGAACAAAAATTAATAATAACTTTAGCAAAACCAAAATTCTTTATACCAGTTCACGGTGAATACAGACAACTTATAGCTCATGCAGAAACAGCTAAAAAACTAGGAATAGAACCTAAAAATATTTTCATAATGTCAAATGGTAGAACATTAGAATTAAATGAAAATGAAGCAACACTTACTACATCTGTTCCAAACGGAAAAGTTTTAGTTGATGGTTTAGGAGTAGGAGATGTTGGAAACATAGTTTTACGTGATAGACAACACTTATCACAAGATGGACTAATAGTTATAGTTGTTGCAATGGATTCAAGTACAGGTGAAATTATATCTGAGCCAGATGTTGTATCAAGAGGATTTGTATATGTTAGAGAATCTGAAAACTTAATGGATGATATTAAAAAGGTAATCTATGAAGAAATTAGAAAGTGTGAAGAAAATCACATTACAGATTGGTCAACAATAAAATCTAATTTAAAAGATACTTTAAGAGACTATATATTTGAAAAAACAAAGAGAAATCCTATGATTTTACCAATTATAACAGAGGTCTAATAAAACACAATAGTACCAAGTATTTTACAGCTTGGTACTATTTATTTGTTACTAATAATTAAAGTTATTGGATATCTTGAAAAAGAGAATAAAATAGAGTATAATAAATGATATTTAAAAAGCAATTACTGAAAGGAAGAGTAAAAATGGATTATAAAGATTTAGCAAATTTAATATTTCCAGATGCAAAACCAATTTCATATTATGAGGAAAAATATCCAGAAAGAAACTTACCAGAAGGAGCAATGGTAGTACGTTTTGCACCAAGTCCAACAGGATATGTTCATATTGGTGGGTTATATCAAAGCATTATATGTACAACACTTGCAAAACAAACCAAAGGTGTTAGTATATTAAGAATAGAAGACACAGACCAAAAAAGATTAATTGAAAATGGTGTAGTACAAATAGTAGAAGCAGTTAAAGATTTTGGTATTGTATTTGATGAAGGTATGATAAATGAAACTGAAGAAAAAGGAAATTATGGACCATATAAACAAAGTGCTAGAAAAGATATATACCAAGCTTTTGCTAAATATTTAATAGAACAAGGCAAAGCATATCCATGTTTTGCAACACCAGAAGAACTTGATGAAATGCGTAAAAAACAAGAAGCAGCTAAAATTAGACCTGGCTATTATGGAGTATGGGCAACATACCGTAATTTATCAGTAGAAGAAGCTGCAGAAAAAATAAAAGCTGGTGAACCATATATTGTTAGATTTAAATCTATGGGAAATGAAGAAAGAAAAATAAGACATCATGATGTAATAAAAGGAAATGTTGAATTCCCTGAAAATGATCAAGATATAGTTATTATAAAAGCAGATGGTTTACCAACATACCATTTTGCGCATGCTGTTGATGATCACTTAATGAGAGTTACACATGTAATTCGTGCTGATGAATGGCTATCTTCAGTACCACTTCACCTAGAATTATTTAAAGCACTGGGATTTGCAGTGCCTAAATATGCACATACATCTGCAATATTAAAAGATGATGAAGGTAAAAAACGTAAAATTAGTAAACGTAAAGACCCAGAAGCAGCAGTTAGTTACTATCATGAAGAAGGTATACCTGCAGAAGCTGTATATCAATATTTGTTAAATATAGCAAATTCGAATTTTGAAACATGGAAAAGAGCAAATCCAGATAAAGATATATCAGAATTTGATTTTGAACTTAACAAAATGAGTGTAAGTGGTGCAATTTTTGATATGGTAAAATTACTAGACATATCAAAAAATGTTATATCTACATATTCTAAAGAAAGAGTATATGAAGACTCTTTAAACTGGGCAAAACGTTATGACAAAGAACTTGAAGAAATGCTACAAGATAAAGAATATGCTTTAAAAGTATTTGGAATTGAAAGAGGAACAGCTAAACCTAGAAAAGATATATCTAAATGGGCAGAAATAAAAAATGCAATTTATTATATGTATGATGAAAAATTCTTTAGTTTAGATAATAACTTTGAATATGCTAAAATAAATGATAAAGAAGAAATTAAAAAAATATTATCATTATACTTAGAAAAATACTTCAATATAAATGATGATAAACAAACTTGGTTTGATAAAATAAAAGATTTATCAGAAGAATTAGGATATGCTAGAGAAGTGAAAATGTTCAAACAAGAACCTGAAAAATGGAAAGCACATGTAGGAGATGTTAGTACAGTATTAAGAGTTTCATTAACAGGAAGACAACAAACACCAGATTTATATGAAATTATGCAAGTATTAGGAAAAGAAAGCATTGAAAAAAGACTAAAAAACATAATTGAAAAATAAAAAGAGGGGAGTTCCTATGGAATATAATGTAGGTGATATTGTTAGAACAAAAAAACAACATCCTTGTGGAAGTAAACTATGGGAATTGACTAGAGTTGGTGTTGATTTTAAAATGAAATGTTTAGGGTGTGGACATGTAGTTGTTTTAGAACGTCAAAAAGCATTAAAAGCAATAACTAAAAAAGAAAGTGTATTTCTGTTATAATATAATTTCTAATAAATAGTAAAAAAAGCCGGCAAAATTTGATTTATTTTGTCGGCTTTATTAATTAAAAATTATATATGTTTTTCAATTTCTTCCCAAACTTTATCTGTATAAATTTTTCTTTCACTAGAACATGGAAGAAATGTAATATCTTTTAATGGATTTAAAATATTTTGTAAATTAGTTACAGCATCATCTACCTTTGTAACAGCTAGTTTATCTGCCTTATTTGCAATTACAATACAAGGTAAGTTTGTTTTAAAAATATAATCATACATAAGCTTATCATTAGCAGTAGGATCATGTCTAATATCTATTAAAAATACTATTAAAGCAATATTTTTACTTTTTTGTAAATACTCTTCAATAAAAGTTCCAACTTTTGCTTGTTCTTGTTTAGACATTTTACTAAAACCATAACCAGGTAAGTCAACTAAATAAAATTTTTCGTCCATATTATAAAAATTGATTTGTCTTGTTTTACCAGGTTCACTACTAGTTCTAGCTAATTTTTTACGATTAACTAATGTATTTATAAAACTAGATTTTCCAACATTAGACTTTCCAACCAATACGACTTGAGGTAAACCATCATCTGGGTATTGTTTAGGACTAACAGCTGAAATTCTAAACTCAGGATTTTTAATAAACATTTTACACCTACTTTCAATAATGTTATTTAATTGGTTTTAAAATCTTAGTTCCGCCCATGTATGGCCATAGAACTTCAGGAATTTTAACACTTCCGTCTTCTTGATAATTGTTTTCAAGTAAAGCAATTAACATACGAGGTGGAGCAACAACAGTATTATTCAAAGTATGAGCATAATAATTTTGTTTTTCACCTTTAATTCTAATACCTAATCGTCTAGCTTGAGCATCAGTTAAGTTAGCACAACTACCAACCTCAAAATATTTTTGTTGTCTTGGACTCCAAGCTTCAACATCACAGCTCTTAGCTTTTAGGTCAGCTAAATCACCACTACAGCATTCTAAAGTACGAACTGGAATATCCATACTTCTAAATAATTCAACTGTATATGACCATAATTTATCATACCAATTCCAGCTATCTTCAGGTTCGCAAACAACAATCATTTCTTGTTTCTCAAATTGGTGAATACGGTAAACACCACGTTCTTCAATACCATGAGCACCTTTTTCTTTTCTGAAACAAGGAGAATATGAAGTCATTGTATAAGGAACTTTATCTTTTTGAAGAATTTGATCTTTAAATTTACCAATCATAGAATGCTCACTTGTACCAATTAAATATAAATCTTCTCCTTCAATTTTATACATCATTGCATCCATTTCTTCAAAGCTCATAACACCAGTTACTACACTACTACGAATCATAAAAGGTGGAACGCAATAAGTAAAACCTTTATTAATCATAAAATCTCTAGCATAAGAAATAACTGCAGAGTGAAGTCTAGCAATATCGCCCATTAAGTAATAAAATCCATTACCAGCAACTCTACGGGCAGCATCTAAATCAATACCATCAAATGATTCCATAATATCTGTATGATATGGAATTTCATAACTTGGAACAAATGGTTCTCCGAATTTTTGAATTTCAACATTTTCACTATCATCTTTACCAATTGGAACAGATTCATGAATAATGTTAGGTATTTTCATCATTTTTTCTTGAATTTGTGCAGAATATTCTTCTTCAAGTTTTTCATTTTCAAGTAATTTGTTATTAATTTCTTGTACTTGAGCCTTTATACTTTCTGCTTCATCTTTTTTTCCTTGTCTCATTAAGTTACCAATTTCACTACTTAATAAATTTCTTTTGCTTCTTAAATCATCACCATTTAATTTTGCTTCACGATTTTTAGCATCCAATTCAAGAACTTCATCAACTAATACTAGTTTGTGGTCTTGAAATTTTTTCTTAATATTTTCCTTAACTACATCAGGATTTTCTCTTAAAAATTTAATATCTATCATAACTATATACCTCTATTTTAAATAATCTTTTTCAATATCATTACATAATTCGAATCTATAAATTTGACCGGTTATATTATCAGGTCTGTTGGAAGGTATTTTCTCCAAAAACATCTTTTCAGGTCTAACCCATATTTGAGAATCTGGTCTGTCATAAATAGCTTTGTAAACAACCATTCTTTCTTTGGACTCTGAATCTAATGCTACATTTTCAACAAAATAGTAATTACCTTTAAAATGCCTGTAAACTTTACCAATTTTTACTTGATCCATATAAATACCATCCTTTCGTTAATAATATAAAAATTCCGACCTATATAAGGACGGGCAATAGTAATTAAAAATTACGCACTAATTATAGCAAATTGTTGCGTAAAAATCAAGATTTTTGAATAAAACAAAATTTGCTGTATATAATGCAGTAAAAGGAGAATGGTGATTAAAATGAGTGAAATTTATGAAAAAGAAAATAAAATATACGAAAAAACTGATGAAGATAAAAAAGCAGAGCTTATAATTAGTTTGATAAATGCAAAAAAAGATTTAAATTTAGCAAATAAAAATTTTGAAACAGCAGAAGAAGGTTTAGTAGATTATTACACATATCAAATAAAAGCAAACAAAAGTAAAGTTGACTTTTTAGTAAATAAAGCAAGAGCAAAAGGATTATCTCTAAACATGATAGAAGAAATATATTTCAAAAAAAATCAGGTAGGGTAGGTAATATTTGTCCAATTTTTATCATACATATTACTAAAGGAATGGTGATAAAAATTGGACTTTTCTAATGCTTTAGTTATTTTTGGGTGTATAGTTGTTTTATGGATTATTGGAAAAATATTTTCAGTTCCATTAAAAGCATTATTTAAATTAATAATAAACTCTGTTTTGGGTGGACTATTAATATTTATAATAAACTTAATAGGTGCTGTATGGAATTTTCATATAGGTTTAAATATTGTAACAGCAATATTAGTAGGCATTTTAGGCATTCCAGGAGCAGTATTACTTGTTATATTAAAATTATTTATTTAAAATATGCCAATGGGGACGGAGAATTTTGGCACACTTTGTAATCAATTTTGTTTCAATTTAATTTAATTAAAAGTGTGCCAAAATTCTCCGTCCCCATTGGCATAAATTATAATATTATTCAACTGTAACTGATTTAGCTAAATTTCTTGGTTTATCAACATCTAATCCTTTATTTTTTGCAATATAATATGCAAGTAATTGTAAAGGAATAACCGAAAGAATAGGAGAAATTAAACTATTAGTATCAGGTATATTAATAATATAATTAAATGAATTATTTGGTAATTTTTGATTTGTAATAACTAATGTTTTTGCACCTCTTGTGATAACTTCTTGAATATTACTAATAGATTTTTCAACTAAATCTGGGTTTGTTAAAATACTAATTACAGTAACTCCATTTTCAATTAAAGCAATAGGTCCATGTTTTAGTTCACCTGAAGCATAAGCCTCAGAATGAATATATGAAATTTCTTTTAATTTTAAAGAACCTTCCATTGCAACATTATAATCAGTACCTCTACCTAAAAAGTACATATCATGCTCAGTATAAACCTTATTTGCAAACTCTTTAACAGTATTTATTTCATCTAATATTGTTTCAACTTTAGCTGGCAAATCTAAAATATCAGACTTAAGCTCTTCAATATAGTTTTCATCACAAGAGCCTAAAACCTCTGTAAAATAAACTGCTAAAATTACCATTAAAACAACTTGAGATGTATAAGCTTTTGTTGAAGCAACAGCAATTTCAGGGCCAGCATGGGTATATATAGTGTAATCAGCTTCACGAGTAATTGAGCTTCCAATTACATTTGAAACAGCTAATGTTTTAGCACCTTTAGCTTTAGCAAGTTTTAAAGCTGCAATTGTATCAGCAGTTTCACCTGATTGACTAATATATATACATAGAGTTTTGTCATCTATTATTGGGTCACGGTAACGGAACTCAGAAGCAATATCAACTTCAGTAGGAATTTTGCAAAGTTTTTCAATAGCACTTTTTCCAACTAAACCTGCATGCATTGCTGTACCACAAGCAACAATATATATTCTATTAATTTTATTTAAATACTCTTTAGTAATATTAATATCATCAAAACTGCATTTTTCTCCAAGCTTAAATCTTGAGCCAATAGTTTCGCAAATAGCTGTTGGTTGTTCAAAAATTTCTTTTAACATATAGTCTTCATAACCATTTTTTTCTGCAGCAGTAGCATCCCATTCAATATTTTTAATAGCTTTGCTATGAGGGGCTAAGCTATTATCATAAAAATCTATATGGTCTTTATAAACAACAGCATATTCTTGGTCATCTAATAAATAAAACTCTTTTGTATATTTAAGAGCAGCAGGAATATCTGATGCGATAAAGTTTTCACATTTTCCTTTTCCTAAAACTAAAGGACTATCTTTTCTAACTACAATAACTCTATCAGGGTGTAAGCTAGAAATAATTTCTAATGCATAACTTCCTTTTAAATCATCAACAGCAGATTTAACAGCTCTTAAAAATTTGTCATCATCATTTATACCATTTGTGTAATAATAATGAATTAAATTAGGAATCATTTCAGTATCTGTTTGAGATAAAAAGTGATATCCTTTAGAAAGTAAAAACTCTCTTAATTCTTGATAATTTTCAATAATACCATTATGAACTACTGCAAATTCTCCACTATTATCTAAATGTGGATGTGCATTTTCTTTTGCTGGTTTTCCATGAGTTGCCCATCTTGTATGAGCAATACCTATAGTAGATGTTAAATCATTTATACCATCAATAGCTTCTAAATTTGAAACTCTTCCTTTGTCTTTCATTACAGCAATTTTGCCGTTTTCAATAACAGCAATACCTGCTGAATCATAACCTCTGTATTCTAAACATAATAAACCATTTATTAAAACTGGAGTGGCTTTTTTGTCTCCTATATAACCTATAATGCCACACATAAAATATACCTCCTTAAATTAAAGTAGGGTATACAAATTAAAGCGTACGTATATTAGATTTGTTATATTATATCACTATAATTTTTTGCTAATATGTAATGACAGTAGCGCATGCCATAGAGTCATCCGCCGAATCTTTCGATAAACTCTAACCTCGTCAACAATTAATGTCCAGGCGCTCAGTATATACAACCCTCCTAAAGGATATTTTTTTAATTTGTATTCCTAATGCTAATATATTACTATAAAACACAAAATGTGTCAAACTCTAATTATTCCTGCATATAACAAGACTAAGTAAACCTTGTAAAATGCAGTAAAATATGCTACAATATATACTATGCTAAGGGGGAAAGCTAAAGGTGTTTAATATAGAAGAAGAACTAAAAAAATTGCCTAGTAAACCAGGTGTATATATTATGCATGACAAAGATGACAAAATTATATATGTTGGTAAAGCAATTTCTTTAAAAAATAGAGTAAGACAATATTTTAGAAAAAACAATAAAACAAAAAGAATTGAAAATATGGTGTCTTTAATAGATCACTTTGAGTATATTGTTACAGATAATGAATCAGAGGCACTTATTTTAGAGTGTAACTTAATAAAAAAGAATATGCCAAAGTTTAATGTTTTATTAAAAGATGACAAAACATACCCATATATTAAAGTAAACACAAAGCTAGAGTTCCCAAACATATACTTAACAAGAAGAATATTAAATGATGGTGCAAGATATTTTGGACCTTATGCAAATAGTGGTAGTGCAAAAGCAATGTTAGATTTTATAAATTCAAAATATAAAATTAGGCAATGTAAAACATTTAAATATAAAGGTAGAGCATGTTTAAATTATCATATAAAAAAATGTTCTGGACCTTGTATTGGTAAAATATCAAAAGAAGATTACAGAAAAGAAATAAATCAGATCATTAGCCTATTAGAAGGCAATACAAACCAAATAATGAAAGAGCTTGATAAAGATATTAAAGAAGCGGCAGACAAATTAGAATTTGAAAAAGCAGCAGAATTAAGAGACAAAAAATATGCTATTCAAAGAATTACAGAAGAAAGACAAAAGGTTTCTAACATATCAGAACACAATATTGATGTAATAGGTATAGCTAAAGGACAAACTCAAGTATGTGTCGAAATATTTTTAATTCGTAATAGTAAAATGATAGAAAGACATCATTACTTTTTTGAAGGCTTACAAGACGAGTCAGATGCAGAAATTTTATCAAGCTTTATTAAACAATATTATATAAATGATGTATTTTTACCAAATAAAATTATGATAAAAGAAGCAATTGAAGATAAAAAAATATTAGAGCAATTACTTTCAGAAAATTCAAGTCATAAAGTAGAAATAAAAGTACCACAAAAAGGCGAAAAATTAAGACTAGTTGAAATGGCAGAAAACAATGCTAAAATTACTATAATGAATAAAGAAAAGGAAAAATATAGCATTGTGAATGAATTAAAAGAAGTGCTAAAATTAGATAAATTACCTAGAAAAATTGAGGGGTATGATATATCAAACTTATCAGGGCAATTTATGGTTGCTTCAATGTGTGTATTAAAAGATGGAGAGCTAAAAAAGAATTTATCAAGAAAATTTAAAATAAAAACAGTAATAAGTCAAGATGACCCTAAATGTATGCAAGAGGTAGTAAAAAGAAGACTGATTCATTCTATAGATAACCCAAATGGAGCATTTGGTGACTTTCCAGATGTAATATTTGCAGATGGTGGAATCACTCAAATAAGAGCAACTAAACAAGCAATTAAAGAACTAGGCTTATCTATACCAGTATATGGAATGGTAAAAGATGATAAGCATAGCACAAGAGCACTTATAGATGAAAACAAAAATGAATTTGAATTATCTGAAAATTTAATGAAAGTAATTACAAATTTTCAAGATAACATACATGATACTGCAATAAATTATCACAGACAATTAAGAGATAAACAAACAACTCATTCTGTTTTAGATGAAGTAGACGGAATAGGGGAAGCAAAGAAAAAAGCTTTATTAAAGAAATTTAAAACTATAAATAATATACAAAATGCTAGTATAGAAGAATTGACAAAAGTAACAGGTATTACAGAAAATTTAGCAAAAAATATAAAGAAGAAATTAAGCGAATAATGTAATAATTTTTGTTACGATTTTAAACATAAAATCCTAATATGTGAATACATATTATTAGAAAATATATTAGGAGGATTTTATTTTATGGAGTACACAAAAGATTTAATTTTAAATATACGTTATGATGAAAGTAGTAATACATTACACTTAAAAACATCAAAGTGGACAAGCAAGTTGATACAAAAAATAAAAAAACATAAATTAGCTTTAACTATATCTGCAATGTTTTTAACATTTGTGGTTATGGATGTGATGTTGGTTACAAATTTTATGCACATTTTAGCTAGAACTGTGTAATATTATACTTTTCTTCGCTATAAGGAATATCCCCAGTAGCCAATGTAGTATGCATATTATACTTTTTGCAGTGACGGCTGTGGGGACCAGCAAGCTAGAAGATGTTGCTAAATTTTTTCAAATCATTATTAATGTTTGCAAAAAATTGTTGTTACATCTTCTTGCGTGGCTGGGGTGGAACGGAAAAAAGTATAATATTGCATACTAAAATAAAATGCTAAGATATGATAAAGTTGTATAAAAAATAAGGAAGGATATTTAGAAATGAATGTAGCAAAAGATTGGCAAGATTATGAAATATTAGATATGGCAAATGGTGAAAAACTAGAAAGATGGAAAAATGTTATTTTAGTAAGACCAGACCCACAAATAATATGGACACAAAAAAGTTTTCCAGAAAAGTGGAAAAATGTTAATGCTAAATACCACAGAAGTTCAACTGGTGGTGGAAACTGGGAATACAATAAAAAAATGCCAGATGCATGGCAAATTAAATATAAAAATTTAACATTTAATATAAAACCAATGGGATTTAAACACACTGGTTTATTTCCAGAACAAGCGGTTAATTGGGACTGGATGATAGAAAAAATTCAAAAAGCAAATAGAGAAATAAAAGTATTAAACCTATTTGCATATACAGGAGGAGCAACAGTAGCATGTAGTTATGCTGGTGCTCAGGTTTGTCATGTGGATAGCTCAAAAGGTATGGTAGCATGGGCAAAAGAAAACATACAAGCTTCAGGATTACAAGACAGACCAGTTAGATATATAGTTGATGATGTTATTAAATTTGTAAATAGAGAAATTCGTAGGGGTAATAAATATGATGCTATAATCATGGACCCACCATCTTATGGTAGAGGTGCAAATGGAGAAGTTTGGAAGTTTGAAGAAAACTTACCAGAACTTGTAAACTTATGTACACAAGTATTATCAGACAAGCCATTGTTTTTCTTAATCAATTCATATACAACAGGAATATCAAGTACAGTTTTACAAAATATTTTGGAACTTACAGTATCAAAAAAATATAAAGGAAAAGTATCAAATGGAGAAATAGGGCTTCCTATGACCAACTCTAAAATGGTTTTACCATGTGGTATTTATGGAAGATGGGAGAATTAAATGCAAAATTTAAAAGTAATATTTGAAGATAACCACATAATAGTAGTAGAAAAGCCAGTAAATATACCATCACAAGCAGATAAAACTGGAGATATTGATATGCTTACAATAATAAAAGCATATTTAAAAGAAAAGTATAACAAGCCAGGCAATGTATATTTAGGTTTAGTACATAGATTAGATAGACCAGTTGGTGGAGTAATGGTCTTTGCTAAAACTTCAAAATCAGCAGGAAGACTAAGTAATCAGGTAAGAGAAAAACAATTTCAAAAAACATATTTAGTAATAGTAAATGGAAAGATGGAAAATCAAAAAGGAACATTACAAGACTATTTACTAAAAAACGAAAAAACTAATATAAGTAAAGTTGTAAAAGAAGGAACTAAGAATAGCAAATTAGCAATATTAGATTATGAAGTTTTAAAATATGACGAAGAACTAAATTTATCAGTTTTAAAAATAAATTTACATACTGGAAGACATCACCAAATTAGAGTGCAATTATCTAGCAGAAATCATAGCATATATGGAGATCAAAAATATGCTGGAAGAGGTCATGGAAAACAAATTGCACTTTGGGCATATAATTTGAAATTTTATCATCCAATTAGTAATGAACTTATGGAGTTTGAAGCAATGCCTGAAATGGTTGGAAGTTGGGCAATTCTTAAAGAAAATTGCAGTATAAGTTAAATTAATCTAAATTTTATAAAAGTACCAAAATCGTATTTGAAACAAAAAAAGACAATTTTCGTATACGATTTTGGTACTTTTATATATTATTTTAAATAAAAAGAATATCTGATGTAAAATAAAGACAGTAAAAGAAGAGGTAAAAAATGATTGATAAATTTTGCGATTGGATAACAGAAAAAATAAAAGCAAAAGTGTCAGACATAGATGAAGAAAGAGAAATGATTATTAACTTTGGAGTAAGGCTGATTTTTGGAGAATTACCTAAAATTCTGATTTTGTTTATAATAGGTTTTGCACTAAAAATGGGATGGCAAACATTACTTTTGTTTTTCTTAATAGCACCATATAGAAGCTTTACAGGTGGAATTCATTTAAAAACACATTTAGGTTGTATGTTAACTACAAGTTGTTTGTATTTAGGACCAATAATAGTAACTAAATATTTTCAAATAAACAATGATTTGATCTTATATGTATTTACTGCGATAATAACTATATTTAGTATTTTTATTATAGCCAAATATGCGCCAGCAGATACAGAAAACATTCCAATTCTAACAAAAAAGGAAAGAAAATCAAAAAAAATAAAAGCATATATATCATTAGCAATTTTAGTAACTATTACAATTTTTAGTACAGACAAAAGTATATCATACATAATAATTTATGGTATTTTCTTACAAAACTTAACTGTACTTCCAATTTCATATAAAATAACGAAAAACAAACATGGATATGAAGTGTATGCAGAAGAAATAATTTAGATTGATAATGCATTAGCCGGCAATGATTATTATATTAAAATTTAATAAAAGGAGGAATACAATATGTTAAAATTATTAGCTAAGGTAGCGGAAAAATATGCTAAATCTACAAATACTGCATGTTGGGTATTAGGAGTTATCCATCAGCCTAAAATGCCTGCATCATTAATAAAAAAAGACTAATTTCAAGATAAATAATTGAATAAATTAATAATATATCCTTAAAACGACGAATTTATAAAATAAAAGAGATATCTAGAAATAATAGATATCTCTTTTTAATGCAAACAAAAATATATGTAATAATTTTTATTACATATATTTTAAGTTGAATGTTTTTTAATTTGTACTTATGTAATTAATAGTATATTTCAAATTGCTGAGAAAAGAATTCATCATTTTTACTTGTAAATAAATTAAGATTATTATTTTTCTTTAAAATTTGTCTAACTTCCCATAAGCCAAGTCCACTATTATTTTTTTTAGACTTTGTAGAAAAGTCTTTTTCAAAAATTTTATCTACATTAATATCTTTATTTTTATATGTATTTTCTATACCCATTATTAAACGATGTCTATTATCTTCTTTTCTAAAACTTACATGAATAACTTTTTCATCACATTCGGAAGATGCTTCAATAGCATTATCTAAAAGTATACCTAAAATTCTAGTAAACTCATAAATCTTCATGTGTTTTTCAATTTCATTTAAATCCATAAAAACACCCAAATTTATTTGTACACCAATTTCATCTGCTTTATGATATTTTGTAGCCATAACATTATAAATTGCGGGATTATTTATAACATCGGGATTTAAAGCTGTTAAGTTATTAGTACGATTACAATCTTGTAAAAGTTGTTTATAATATTTTTTTAAACCTTCTAAATCTCCTCTATCAGCATAACCACCAATGCCTTGAACAATGTTATGAAAATCATGTTTAAAACCTCTTATGCTATCATGCAATATTGATAATGTTTTATTATATAATTGAGCTTCTTCTAGATCTCTAGTTGTAGTATCTAATTTATTAGTACTTAATAAACTATAAATACTTATTGCAAAATATGTACAAATACTTAAAATACTTACTACAGTTATGGCTACAGGCATTTTATCACTATAAAATACAATTAAGCAAAATTGAGTTCCAATAGCTAAAATACCGAGTAAAGTATTTATAATAAATAACACTTTATTTCTTTGAGTCATATTTTCTAAAGTGATATGAAATTTTAGATACTTGATTAATCTGTAAATTAAATAAACACATAGATAAATACTGAAAGCACAAATAGTTCTATATAAAGCAACTGATAATATTTGATCTTGAGAAATATTAAAAAGTTTTTGATAAAACTTAAAAATGAATAATTCAAGAACACTACTTAATGCAATTACAATAAATTCAGATAATAATGATTTTAACCATGTTGTCTTGAACATAAATTTGATAATGAAAATTATAAATATCATATTGAAAAATATTCCGTAAGGGTCAGGAATAAATGTCCTTGAAAGAAATGCAATCAGTCCCATGAAAATAACATAAATTAATTTAGAGGACTTTGTGGTTTTAATATTTAAAATTGTGGTAAATAACAACATATTTACAAAAGTATCAATAAAGCAGGAAAAGAAACCTACAATATTTAAAGCTATTTCATTTTGAGTAGTTATTGCATTCCACATTGTTTGAATAATTTTCATAATTAAAAACCTCCATAAGTTTACTCTTATATTTTGGTCCAATAAAACATTTATTATCTGGACCACTGTTATTTAATAAAATAATATTATTAGAAGTATCAATACTAACAATTTTGTCTAAATTTACAATGTAAGATTTATGACATTGCATAAAATGACTAGAAAGTTGAAGTAAAATAGTTTTAAAAGAACTATATGTTTCATATTCTCTTGTATCTGTGTGAAAAACAGTTTTCATACCATCCTTTTGAATGTATTGAATTGAATCTTGTTTTATAATTGTTCTATTATTATCCAATCTAACAAAACTTGTTTTTGATCCTGAAACGTCCTCAAACAATCTAACAATAGTATCTTCTAATCTTTCTTTTGTAACAGGTTTAGCAAGGTAATCAAAAGTTTTATATTTATAGGCAATTAGTCCATATTCTAAATGACCAGTGGTAAAAATAATATAAACATTTTTATCTTTTTTGCGAATTATATTAGCTAAATCTAAGCCAGAAATATTTGATTTTAGGTCAATATCTAAAATTATAACATTTACTTTGTTATTTCTTATATAATTAATTAGTTCTTCAGGTGCTGTTGTACTCAGCGCTATACGAGCGTCTAAATTTTTTTCAATAAAAATAGACTCTAACATCTTTTCTAGTTTGCTTAAAACATTAAAGTTGTCATCACATAGCACGAAATCTAACATATTCCTTTCCTCCGTATATTATAAATATAAATCAAAGTAAGCAAAACGTTAAATACTAATCGACAAAAAAGTACAACGTTACCTAAAAATTTCCAGTAACTTATATAACTATAATCCAAACAGATTATAATGTCAAGGAATTTTAAACAAAATTGTTTTTAGCATATATAAATAAAATAGCGATGTAACCTGGAATGAAGCGACTTTGGCACAATTATGTGTAACCTTAAAATAAGTAAAAAACAAATAAATGTATACTAAAATGTGTACTGATAAAATTAGACTGTTGATATATATTTGAGTATCTAAAAAACACTACGGAAATACAAAAAACAAACAAAAAGGAGCGAAAGAAAAATGCTTAATATTAAATCAAAAAAACAAAAGGGTATAACTCTAATTGTGTTTGCTATTAGTACGAAATGTCTACAGCATTAAAACAGACCTCCAAAATGGCTTGGAAGTAAAGAAAGGCGAAAGATTAGTAATGCCGATTGAAGTAAGAATTTTTATGAATTTAGTTCAATAATACTTAAAAAATGAAAAAATAGCAATGATTTTGTGAAGAAATATTTATAAAATTTAATATAAATTAGTATATACAAAACGGATTAGAAATAAAATCTAATTCGTTTTTTTGCGTTCTAAAAAACGATACTTAGCTCATAATGAAAAACATTATGAGCAATTTTTGTAAAAATATTCATAATTTAAGAATCAGAAAAATACTTTATTAATAGCAAGAAATATTGTGTAAAGGAGAATAAATTATGAAAATAAAGCCGAAATTTATTGCAATTGTATCATCTATACTATTAATATTTGTTTTTTCATTTTCAATAATTAATTTTAATGCTAAAACAACTCAAACAAGTGCTACTACTTTGAGTAATAAAAAAATAGGATGGGGAATAAAAAGAAATAATAACCATGAGCAACCAGACTTGGGAAGCTATAATAAAAGAGTAATAGATAGTTATGAAGGAATTGCAATGGGAAGCAAAGACCAAAAATATGTATATTTGACTTTTGACAATGGATATGAAGCGGGATATATGCCAAAAATATTGGCAACTTTAAAAGAAAATAGTGTACCAGCAACCTTTTTTATAACAGCACATTACTTAAATACAGAACCAGACCTTGTAAAGCAAATGATAGAAGAAGGTCATACTGTAGGAAATCACACAGTAAATCATAAAAGTATGCCTGATTTGACAAATGAACAAATTCAAAAAGAAGTAATGAATTTACATACAGCGATATATCAAAAGTTTAATTATGAAATGAAATATATTAGACCACCAAAAGGAGAATATAGTGAAAGAACTGTAGCATATACAAACACATTAGGTTATAAAACAGTTATGTGGAGCTTTGCTTATGATGATTGGGACAAAAATAAACAAGGTAGAGAAGAATATGGTAAAAAAATGGTTTTAAGTAACATACATCCAGGAGCAGTTATTTTACTACATGCAACATCAAAAGATAATAGTAATATTTTAGATGATTGCATAAAAGAAATAAAACAAATGGGATATGAGTTTAGAAGTTTAGATCAATTTCAGAGATAGAAAGGAATGAAAAATGTGAAAAGAAAAGGCAAAAAAACATTTGATAGATTAAATCATTTATTAGAAATTCCAAAAGAAATATCTACTGATTTACCTAAAATAACAATATTAGGATTTAAACAAATGTTGATTGAAAACTACAAAGGTGTGTTAGAATACCAAGATTTTTATATTAGAATTAGTACATATATTGGAATTTTGAACATAAATGGATATGAGTTGTACTTAGAAGAAATGACATCAGATGATTTAATGGTAACAGGAAAAATTGAAAGTTTTGATTTTGAACCAACAATAGACGAATAATAAGGAGGTAAAAATGTACTTTAAAGTTTTGTTAAATTACATTTTAGGATATGTTACTATTGAAATAGAAGGCTACTTTACAGAACGTTTTATAAATATATGCAATAATCAAAAAATTTTTCTATGGAATATGAAAAGAAAATGTTCCACAATTGTGCAAATTAATATTGGAATAAGTGACTTTAAGAAGATAAAAAGAATTGCTAAAAAAACTAAATGTAGAGTAAAAATTCAAGGAAAAAAAGGAATACCATTTATATTATATAAATACAAAAAAAGAAAAATATTTGCATTGCTTTTTCTATTAGTTATAATTGCAATGTTTACATTATCTAATTTTATATGGAATATAGAGGTCGTTGGAAATAACAAGATTTCTAAAGATGAAATTATAAAAAGTTTATCAGATAACAAGTTTAAAATTGGAATGTCAAAGTTTGACCTAAACACAAAAGAAACAATAAATAAAATTCGACTTGAAAGAAATGATTTAGCATGGATTGGAATAGAAATACAAGGAACAAATGCAATTGTTAAGGTAGTAGAAGCAGATATGAAACCTGAAATAATACAAGAAGATGAGTACTGTAATATTGTTGCAACAAAAGATGCAATGATAGTAAAAGTAAATGCACAAAACGGCGTGCCCGTAGTAAAAGAGGGCGATGTTGTTACAAAAGGAACTGTATTAATAGAAGGGTGGCTGGAAGGACAATATACAGGAATTAGATATGTGCATGCAAATGGCGAGGTTCAGGCAAAAGTATGGTATTCTGAAAAAGTTAAAGAACCATTAAAACAGACAAAAGAAATTCAAACAGGAATGGAGGAAAGCAAATATTCCGTAAAGATAAATAATTTTGAAATAAATTTGTCAAAAGGGGTTCCAAAATTTCAAAATTATGATACAATAGAGACGAGTAAAAAACTAAAACTATTTTCAGATTTTTATTTGCCAATAGAAATAAATACAAAAACTTACCAAGAGTATGAAAACAAAGAGTTTGAATATACTCTAGAGGAGGCAAAAGAGGTAGCAATACAAAAGGCTAAGCAAAGCTTAGAAAACCAAATAAAAGAAAAAAAGTTAATAAATCAAAAAGTTAACGTGGAGCAGACGGAAACTGATGTTGAAGTTGAAGTTATTTACGAAGTACTTGAAAGTATTGGGACAAAAGAAAAAATAGTATTTTGAAAGGAACAGATGCCATGGAAGAAAGAAGTTTGAGAATTTACCAAGAGAAAACATTTTTTTCAAAGATTAGTAACACAATTACTAAAATACTAACTCCAACTAAAATTGGAATTAACGGAATGTTAATCTCAATAAAAAGAAATAATGCTCTAAAGGCTTATGAAACATATAAAGCTAACGAAAATATAGAAAACCAAGAAAAACAAGAAGCAACTGAAAAGAAATTTGAAGATGTATATGCTTTATATTTAGAGTCAATAGACAAATATATAATGGACTCTATTTACAAAAAAGTAAAAAGTGACGCAGCAACAGATTTTGAAAAAAATGCCTTGTCTGAATATTATTCAGTTGTGCATTTAAAAGAAACTGAATACTTAGAATATAAATATAAAAAACAAATGTATTTGTTGAATTTGGACTATGAAAATGTTCAAAATTCAAATAAAGAGCAAGCAATTCGTAGATATCAAACTTTATATGTTTTCCAAATGGAATCTTTATACAAAGGATTATTAAAACATTATTCAATTAAGTTAGCAGATAATTTGACTCCAGGAGCTAAAGATGAAATATATAATAAAATATTTGAAGTATTAGAACAATATATTGAAAACATTTTACCATTAAAAATGCAACAAGACCCTGAAAACAAAGTATATAAAGAAATTGTTGAAGACTATCAAAATTTCGAAAAGTTTACAGTTGGTAAATTAGACCAAAATGATAGTATAGAAAAGAACATGATATTATTAAATTTAAGTAGAAAATTATTTACACATAGTTTACCACTTATTGTAGCTGAGCAATGTTATCAAAAATTGTTAAATGATACTAGAAGACTTATAGTAGATACTCGTGTAGCACGTAAACAAGAAAAAGCATATTCATTATTAATTATGCTAATTGAAGAATATAATGTGAAATTATTATCTACAAAAATTTATTGGGATAAACCAACTGCTAGAGAAGAATATAAAGACTTTTATAAACAATATCAAACAATTCAAAAAAATAAAGATAAAAATTATATTGATTATACAAGAGACAAACAAGTTTTGTTCTTAAGAAGTGATTTAAAGAACTTAAGAAAAGATGTTAATAAATATTATAAAGTAATTCAATTTTATTGCACTAAATTAGTTGAATTAGATGCAATGAAAAACTTAAAAAATTCATTTATATCAGAAGGAAACTACACAAAAGGAGCAAAGATTGAAAAGAAAAAAAGAGGAAGAAGAAAAAAAGTAGTTAATGAATAAGGAAGAATGAATATGAAACCAGTAACAGAAATTGTTTGGAAAGATATTAAACAAAATGATGAATTAGAAAGTATAGTTGAAAAAGTAATACAAAAATGCTTTGAGGTAGAAAACATAAATCCCACCTCTTTATATATTTGCGTTACTTTGACAAATCCTAAAAATATAAGAGAATTAAATAAAGAATATAGAAATATAGATAAAGAAACTGATGTGCTTTCTTTTCCAATGTTTGAAAGAGAAGAATTAGACAAGCTTGTTAGAGAAAATGAAACTCAGCTTATACAAGATGTAATGGGAGACATTATAATTTCAATAGAAAGAGTTGAAGAACAAGCAAAAGAATATGGACATGGATTTGAAAGAGAATTTGCTTACATGCTTGTACATGGTTTTTATCATTTAAGAGGATATGATCATATAACAGATGAGCAAAAAAAAGAAATGAGAGAAAGAGAAGAAAATGTTCTTTCTCAATTAAATATAACTAGATAACTTTGAGTATGATACGAAATAAAAGAGAGGATAAAATGAAAGAAAAAAAGAAGGAAAGCAAAGAAATAACAAACCACAATTTTATAGATGCGTGGAAAAATGCATTTAATGGAATAATATATGCAACAACAACTCAAAAAAACATACAAAAACAATTAATTATTGCAGTAATTGTTGTTATTGTTAGCTTGTTTTTTAATTTGAATCGTGCTGAATTTCTATGCTTTCTATTCACAATTGTTCTAATAATATTTGCTGAAATGGTTAATACAGCAATAGAAACAGTTGTTGATTTATATGTTGATGTATATCATCCAAAAGCTAAAATAGCAAAAGATGTTGCAGCAGGAGGAGTAGTAATTACAACAATAAATGCAATAATTGTGGCATATTTCTTATTTTTTGATAAAATTGCGGATATAGGACTAACATTTTTGAAAAATGTAACAACAAATCCTATGCATTTAGCTTTTTCTATTATGATTATTGCTATAATTGCAGTTTTAGCATTAATTGCTTATGCAAAAACAAACAAACATAAAGGATTAAACAAAAAAATGGTTCCAAGTGGTCATGCAACTATTGGCTTTGCAGCTAATACTCTTATATGGCTTTTAACTGATAATATAGTTATTTTAATGTTGTCATTATTAACTGCAATTTTATTAGCAGAAAGTAGAATAGCAGCAAAAGAACATACATTGTCAGAAATAATATTTAGTGGTTGTTTTGCAACAATATTAGTATTAATATTATATGGAATTGCAATGGCAATAGTTTAATAAAAATGTAGCAAAGGAGAAAATATATAAAAACAAAGGAAAACAAAAACAACAAACTAAAATACTAGTTTGTTGTTTTTTTCTATACAACAAGGTAAAATATAGGTTGTATAAAAACAAGGTGTTTGATATAATAATTTTGAAAAAGTAAAATACAAATATACTAGGAGGAATTGAAAAGTATGAATTGTATGGAACAAAAATTGAGACAAGAACTAAAAGAAATATTAGAAAAATATACTAAAGAAAAGGATAATTTAATACCTATATTAAATGATGTGCAAGTAAAATATGGGTATATTCCTCAAATTGCACAAAGTGAAATATCAGAATATTTAAGTATTCCAATGGCAGAGATTTATGGAGTAATTACATTTTATTCTAGGTTTACATTAAAACCAAAGGGAAAATATGCAATTTCAGTATGTTTAGGAACTGCATGTTTTGTAAAAGGTTCTGAAAAACTAATGAATAGATTAAAAGAAAGATTGGAAATTAAAGAAGGAGAAACCACAGAAGACGGAAAATTTTCAATAGATAGTACTCGTTGTTTGGGTGCATGCGGAATAGCACCAGTATTTACTGTGAATGGAGAGGTATATGGTAAAGCTACAGTGAAAAAACTTGATGAGGTTTTAGATGAATTGATTACAAAATAAGAAGGGAGTAATGATTTGAAAACTTTAGAGGAAATAAGAAAAATAAGAGAAGAAAAAAGAAGAGAGCTAAACATTAGAGTAGATACAACGGTTGGAGAAAAGGAAAAACATATTTTAGTGTGTCATGGAACAGGATGTACATCTTCAAAATCTACACAGGTTATAGAAAATTTTAGAAGACTAGTAAAAGAGAAAAAACTAGAAAATGTGCGTGTAATTCAAACTGGTTGTTTTGGGTTATGTGCAAAAGGACCAATAGTAATTATTAGACCAGAAGATACATTTTATGCAATGGTAAAGCCGGAAGACTGCGAAGAAATTATACAAAAGCACATAATAGATGGAGAAATTGTTGAGAGACTATTATGTAAAGATATAGATGGAACTAAAGTAAATAAATTAGATGATTTAACTTTTTATAAAAAACAAAAAAGAATTGCCCTTCAAAATAGTGGAAAAATAGACCCTGAAAATATTGATGAATACATAGCTTTTGATGGATATAAAGCACTAGAAAAAGTACTTTTGGAAATGGCACCAGATGAAGTAATTAAAACAATTGAAGATTCAGGACTAAGAGGTAGAGGTGGAGCAGGATTTCCAACGGGAAGAAAATGGGCATTAACTAAAGCAGTAGAATCAGAACAAAAATATGTAGTATGTAACGCAGATGAAGGTGACCCAGGAGCTTTTATGGACAGAAGCATTTTAGAAGGAGATCCACACTCTGTATTAGAAGCAATGATGATTGCAGGCTATGCGATTGGAGCAAATCAAGGCTATATTTATGTAAGAGCCGAATATCCAATTGCGGTAGATAGATTAAAAGTAGCAATAATGCAAGCAAAGGAATATGGCATACTTGGTAAAAATATATTTGGAACTAACTTCAATTTTGATATAGATGTTAGATTAGGCGCAGGAGCTTTTGTATGTGGAGAAGAAACAGCGCTTTTGGAATCTATTGAAGGAAAACGTGGCCAACCAAGGCTAAAACCACCATATCCAGCAAATTCGGGCTTATGGGGTAAGCCAACATTAATAAATAATGTTGAAACTTATGCAAATGTAACAAGAATAATATTAAATGGAGCAAAATGGTATTCAAGCATTGGAACAGAAACTTCAAAAGGAACGAAAGTATTTGCATTAGGTGGCAATGTTGAGAATATTGGACTAGTTGAGGTGCCAATGGGAACAACATTAAGAGAAATTGTTTATGATATTGGAGGAGGAATACCAAATAATAGAGAATTTAAAGCAGCACAAACAGGAGGACCTTCTGGAGGATGTATTCCAAAAGAACATTTAGATACACCAATTGACTATGAATCATTAAAACAAATAGGGTCAATGATGGGGTCAGGTGGACTTATAGTAATGGATGACACAAAATGTATGGTAAATATTGCAAAATTCTATTTAGAATTTACTGTAGATGAATCTTGCGGAAAGTGCACACCATGTAGAATTGGAACTAAAAGAATGCTTGAAATACTAGAAAAAATAACTAATGGAGAAGCGACAAAACAAGACTTAGAAAAGCTGGAAGAATTGGCAAATATTATACCAAAAACTTCAGTATGTGGGTTAGGTCAATCAGCACCAAATCCTGTACTTTCAACTTTAAAATATTTTAGAGAAGAATATATTGAACATATAGAAGAGAAAAAATGTAGGACGGGAGAATGTAAGGCATTAGCTAAAATACAAATTAACCCAGATAAATGTAGAGGTTGTACAAAGTGTAGTCGCAATTGTCCAGTACAGGCAATTACTGGAGAGCCAGGTAAAACACATCATATTGATGAAGAAAAGTGTATTAAGTGTGGAACTTGTTTGAATATTTGCCCATTTCACGCTATCGGTTAAAATTTCCAAAATAATAGTCATCTTGCGTTGTCACTGCGAATTAAAAATGAAATCAACGTACAAAAAGTACGTCTCATTCATTTTTAATTCTTGTTCCTAGCAATAATATAACTATTCTTTTGAAAATTTAAAGATACACAAAGAATTTTTTGAAAATTTGTGATGAATAATAAGAGAAAAGGAGAAATGATTATGAAATATTTTAAGAAATTAGTTGGAGAGAGAATATATTTATCACCAAGAAATGCAGAAGATGTGGAACAATTTACAGAATGGATGAATGACTTTGAAGTAACTGATTATATTGGAAGAACATCTCAGATGATAAGTTTGAGTGGAGAAAAAGAGTTTTTAGAGAAAAATGCAAATCCAGAATCAACATTTGTAATTGTTGACTTAAAAGATGATGTTATGGTAGGAACAGTGTCTCTAGAAAAAATTAATAGAGTTGATAGTAAAGCAACACTTGGAATTTTTATAGGTAGGAGTGAATATAGAAGCAAAGGATATGGTGCAGAAGCTATTAATTTAATTCTAGATTTTGGGTTCAATTATATGAATTTAAACAGTATCAACCTTACAGTTTTAGATTGTAATGAAAGAGCAAAAGCATGTTATAAAAAATGTGGATTTAAAGAAACAGGAAGAGAAAGACAAGGCAAATTTGTAAACGGAAAATATTATGATGCAATAATGATGGATATTTTGAGAGAAGAGTTTAAAGGAAGAGAATATATTAAAAATAAAAACGTGAGATAGGAGATAAAAATATGGTAAATCTAACAATAGATGGTAAAAAAGTAGAAGTACCAGAAGGCACAACAATTTTACAAGCTGCTGCAAAATTAGGTATAGATATTCCAACACTATGTTATTTAAAAGAAATAAATGAAATTGGCGATTGTAGAATGTGCCTTGTAGAGGTAGAAGGAAAAAGAGGATTTGCTACTTCATGTATTCAAAAAGTAGAAGAAGGAATGGTTGTACATACTAAAACACCGGAAGTTCTGGAAGCTAGAAAAACTATGTTAGACTTAATATTATCTAATCATCATCAGGATTGTGAAAATTGTGTAAGAAATGAAAATTGTGAATTACAAGACCTTATAAATAAATTTGATAAAGAAAAAACTGTATATGAAGGAACAAAAAACATATATGAAATAGATGATAAATCTCCATCTATAGTACGTGATCCTAATAAATGCATATTATGCAGAAGATGTGTTTCAATGTGCAATAAAGTACAAAAAATAGGTGCTATAGGAGTAACTGAAAGAGGCTTTAAATCATGTGTATCAACAGTTGGACATAATAGCTTAAATGATGTAAATTGTACATTTTGTGGTCAATGTATAGAAGTATGCCCAACAGGAGCTTTAACAGAAAAAGACTCTACACAAATTGTATGGGATAAAATAAATGATAAAGATACTTATGTAATAGTGCAAACAGCTCCATCTATAAGAGTAGCACTTGGAGAAGAATTTGGAATGCCAATAGGTACAAATGTAGAAGGAAAAATGATAAATGCATTAAAACAAATGGGTTTTGATAAAGTATTTGATACAAATACTGGAGCAGATTTCACAATTGTTGAAGAAGGAACAGAATTTATAAAAAGATTAAATAGTAATGAGAATTTACCAATGATAACTTCATGTTGCCCTGGTTGGGTAAAATATATTGAAATGAATTATCCAGAAAATATAAATCACTTATCTAGTTGCAAGTCACCACATGAAATGTTTGGAGCATTATTAAAAACATATTATGCTAAAAAAGAAGGATTAGATCCAAATAAAATATTTGTAGTATCTGTAATGCCATGTATTGCTAAAAAATATGAAAGACAAAGAGAAGAGATGAAGCAAGATGTTGATGCGGTTATTACTACAAGAGAACTTGCTAGAATGATTAAGCAAGCTGAAATAGACTTTGTAAATTTAGAGGATGCTAAATTTGATGATCCAATGGGAGAAGCAACAGGTGCAGCTGCAATTTTTGGCGTAACTGGAGGAGTTATGGAAGCAGCTCTTAGAAGTGTTTCTGAAATTGTGTCAGGCAAACCTTTAGATAAGATTGCATTTGAACAAGTTAGAGGAGAAAATGGAATAAAAAGAGCTGAAATAGAAATTGCGGATAAAAAGGTAAAAGTTGTAGTAGCACATGGATTGGCAAATGCACAAATTATTATGGAAGAAATAAAATCTGGTAAATCAGATTATCAATTTGTTGAAATTATGGCTTGCCCAGGTGGATGTATTACAGGTGGAGGCCAACCTATAAAAAGTGCTAAAATTCAAGAAGAGGTTGATGTACATAAAAAACGTGCTGAGGCAATGTATTCAATTGATGAAAAAAGTGTGATTAGAAAATCACATAAAAATCCTGTATTAAAGCAAATTTACAAAGATTTTTTAGGAGAGCCAAATGGAGAACTAGCTCATAAATTATTACATACTCATTATTCTAAAAAAGATAAATATAGATTTGTCAAGTAAAAATAGTAGAAAAAAAGTGTAAACTTCTTTACACTTTTCTACAAAATTTGTATTATAATAGTAATATAATTTTAATACAATAAATATTTAGATTATATATTATCTTATAAATTATATGTGCCACTTGCAACTGTCAGACTGCACTACGAAAGAAATTGTAGCATTCGGCTCGTAGCGCCCTCAGTAAAACCGAGATTCCCTACTCGCCTCAAAACAATTTCTAGTACTCCGTTCCGCATAGACAAAGTTACCTGCGTTCTACATATAATTTATAAGCTAAAAGATAACAAAAAATATAATTAGGAGAAAATATGGAAAAATTTAAATCAGGATTTGTAGCAATCGTTGGAAGAACAAATGTAGGAAAATCCAGTATATTAAATGATATGGTTGGACAAAAGGTAGCAGTGGTTGTTAATAAACCACAAACCACAAGAACAGCTATTAAAGCAATAGTAAATAGAGAAAATTCACAAATAATATTTACAGATACACCTGGAATTCATAAACCAAAGTCAAAATTAGGTAACACAATGAATGAAACAGCATGGGACAGTATTCCAGATGCAGATGTACTTTTATTTGTTGTGGAAGCAACTTCAGATGGAATTGGCAAAGGTGACCAAATGATTTTAGACAAAATTAAAGAAGCAAAAGCTAATACCATTTTAATAATTAATAAAATTGACTTAGTTAAAAAAGAGCAAGTTTTTAAATTAATAGAAGCATTTAAAGATGAATATAAATTCAAAGCAATTATTCCAATTTCTGCTTTAAAAGCAAAGGACACAGAAGTTATATTAGAAGAAATTGAGAAGAACCTTAAAGAAGGACCAGCATATTATGATGTTGATGAATATACAGACCAAACCTTAAGAGATATTGCTTCTGAAACAATTCGTGAAAAAGCATTAAAACTTCTACAAGATGAAGTTCCACACGGAATATTTGTAGAAATAGAGAAAATGAAAAGAGGTAAAACAAGAGATAATGAGCCAATTTTTAATATAGAAGCTACAATTTACTGCTTAAGAGATTCACATAAAGGTATAATTATTGGAAAAAATGGTGCTATGCTTAAAAAAATTGGTACTTATGCTAGAGAAGATTTAGAAAAAGAATTACAAGATAAAGTTAATCTACAATTGTGGGTAAAAGTGCGTGAAGATTGGATAAACAATGATAAATTTGTAAAGTTATTTAAAAATACTGATTAATTTTGTAAGAAAATTAAATGTTTTACAAATTATACCAGCATAAAAATTTAGAAAGAAGCGAATGATAAGAGTAGAAGTAAAACTTCTAGAACAGGAGATGATGTTATACATTATGGATAAAACTACTAAAAACTTAGCATGGAATACCTTTAAACAGACAGGAAACATTGACACATTTATGGAACTAATTCAAGTAGAAAACATTGAAAAAAATATGGCAAAAAATATAGAGGAAATGCAATATGGGAATAATAAAAACGAAGGGGATAATCCTTTCGGAAAGTAATATGAATGATTTTGATAAAATGGTAACAATACTTACTCCAAATGGAAAAATTGGGTGTGCTGCAAAAGGGGCTAGAAGACCAAAGAGCCTTTTAATGTCAGGTACTCAATTTTTATGCTTTGGAGAGTATTTGTTATATCAAAGTAGTAGTAGTTATCATATAAATTCATGTGATACAATAGAGGTTTTTTATAATATTCGTACGGATTTAGATAAGCTAAAATATGCATCATACATAACTAAAATTATAAATGATGTAACAGATGAAAATCAAAATACATATAAGATTTTACAATTGTACTTAAATACTTTGTATATGATTTCAGAAGAAGAAAAAAATTTAGATTTTGTGATTTCAGTTTTTAAAATAAGACTTTGTTGTTTATTGGGGTTTATGCCTGAAATAAGAAAGTGTGGAAATTGCAAAGAGCAAGAAAACTTAAGGTATTTTAGTTTAAGAGACAATTGCTTAAAATGTGAAGGTTGTGCTAGAGCAGATAAGAGTGCAATTCAAATATCAGATTCAACTAGAACAGCTATTCAATATATAGTGTTAGCAAATGCTAAAAAAATTTTTTCATTTAATATTACAGAAGAAAGTTTAAGGGAATTGGAATTAGTAAGTAAGCTATATTTAAATGATAAATTAGAAAAAGAATATAAATTAGAGGAACTATTTTAATATAGTTCTTTTTTTAAGAAAAAATTTAGAAATTATTATAATTTATGTAAAGGCTTATATTACATATAAAAATTTGAAATTATTAAAAAAAGAAACGCGTAACCCTAGAGCTGTAAGCAATCTAAAAAATTGACACAATTTTAAAAATATGGTATAATCATAGAGCTAAATGTTATAATTTGATATATAAAAGGAGAAGCAAATGGGTAAGACAATTCAATTTGGATTAGGCTTTGTTACAGGAAGACCTAATGTATGTAAAGTAATAAATAATACTTATGAACAATTAGTAAACCAATTTAAAGATATGGAAGACAAAGTTGAATTAACCGCCTTTGTTTTATTTGACTTAGGATATCAATATACAACAAGAGTTGATTTTTATGGCTTAATGCCGAATGTATATAAAGATATAAAAATTAAATATATTACTCCAGAAGACATTGAAGAAATGAAGAAAAGGCTAATAGGAAGAGAAAGGCTAACTAAGGAAGAAGCAGAGTTGTTTTTTGGACATGGACATGCCAAAGGCAGAAACACTTTAATGTATTATGCATTATTAAGAGGTATGGACTATTTACTATTTTGGGATGATGACGAATATCCTGTAGCTTGTATAAAAGATGAAGGCGCAAAAGAAATTACATGGAAACAACAAGACAATGTGCGTATGCATTATAACTATATACAAGATGCAGATGTAACAATAGGGTATCATTGTGGATATATATCACCTATTCCATATGTAGAACTAAATGAAGATGTTGACGAAAGCTTATTTAGACAATACATAGAAGCAATTAGTAATGACATCATTTCATGGGATTCGATAAAAGAAAAATTCACAAAATATAATGGAGTTACATATGCAGATCCTAAAATTAGTAATGGAGAAGGTGCTTATGAACTTCAAAGTGACGGAATAGGAAAGTGGGTTGCAGGTTCTACATTATGTTTAAATTTAAATCATATTGATAAAATTCCTGCGTTTTATAACCCAGAAGGTGCAAGAGGAGAAGATACATTCTTTTCTACTAAACTAAATGACTCAAAGGTAGTAAGAGTACCTGTTTATCATTTTCATGATGGATTTTTAAAATATACAAATATATTAAGAGGAAAATACCCAAAAACTTTAAGAAAAATAAAAGTTGAAGATGAACAAATTGCTAAGAGATTTATCCAAGCTTCAAGAGGATGGATTAAATATAAACCACTATTTCAATACATAACACATAAAGAAACATATAAAGAGAAAATTCAAGAGACATACGAAAAATTAAAAACAGGAATTATAGAAGTAAATAAATTATTTGAAAATGAAGATTGTAATGTATTGCTAGAAGACTTAACTAAGTATGACAAAAATGTAAAAAAACATTATAATGAATATTTAAAAACAAATGAGATTTGGGACAAGCTAAAATCAGAAATATAAAGGAAAATTGTATTTATGAAAAAAAGTGTTAATTTAGTTAATGTTAAGATTGTTGAAGATAGAATTGCAAACATTGAGATTTTATACAAAACAGACAATGAAATTCACAATATAAAAGCATATTTAAAAACTGAACATCAAAACTATAATTTTGATGTTCAAACATATTCATTTTCACAAGAAGTGAATTATAATAAACTTACTTTAAATATAAAAATTGACACTGAAAATATATACAAATTTATCTTAGAAGATAATAACCAAAAGTTTGAGGATGTGGAATTCTTAGACAACAAAGACCAAAAAATAAATGAACTAGAAATACCATATAAAATTTTTACAAAAGGCTTTTCTCTAACTATAGATGATGAAAAGGGTACATTTACTGTAACAAAACACAAAGCATTTGAAAAATTTAAATATGAATTATCTAAGATATTTAAAGCTAGAAAATTATATCACAAATGGTATATTCTAAATTTGTTTAAAACAGGAGAAAAATATTATTTATTAAATGACAGAATTATGTATGGAGACGATAATGCAGAGCAATTGTTTAGATACATAAATCAGGAAGATAAAAATTTCAGTAAATACACGTATTTCGTGTTAGATAAAAATTCTCCTAATTTTAAAGATATTAGCAAAGCCGGAAAAGTACTAAAATATGGGTCTTTAAAGCACAAATTAAAATACATAAATAGCAAAATGATAATGTCATCACATGCTAGTTATTATGACAGAGTATTTAACCCATTTAATGAACAAGAAATGTCAGTTTATAAAGATAAAATAAATAAACAATTTGTATTTTTGCAACATGGGGTTATTATGAATGATGTTCACAATTTTTTAAATAGAGAGCGTATTATAGCCGACTTATTTATTACAACTACAAAACCAGAGTATGATGAAGTGGTTAAAAATTATATGTATGATAAAGAGAAAATTGTGTGTACAGGACTTGCAAGATTTGATAGATTAAAAAATGAAAGAAAGAAAATAATTTTAATTGCACCTACATGGAGAGCGTTTTTAGAAGATGTTGAATATGCAAAAGATATGGTAAAATCACTTGAGGAGTCTGAATTTTATCAAAAATATCAAAGACTATTAAACAATGAAAAGTTAATAAATATTGTAAAAGAATATGGATATAAAATTCAATTTTTATTACATCCAGCATCAGAAAAGTACAAAGATAGTTTTATGAATTTAAAAAATGAATATGTTGATATTTTATCAACAAAAGATATAAAGTATTCTACACTATTCAAAGAATGTTCTTTGTTTATTACAGATTATTCAAGCACACATTTTGATGTAGCCTTTTTACAAAAACCAATTATTTATTATCAGTTTGACCAAGAAAAGTTTTTCTCATCACATTATAACAAAGGGTACTATGATTATGGAAAAGATGGATTTGGAGAACTTATAGAGGATGAAGACAAAATAATAAATAAAATTATTTTTTACATAAAAAATAACTGTGAAATAGAAGAAAAATTCAAAAATATTATAGTACACACATTTCACTATTTAGATTATAATAATTCAAAAAGAACATTAGATGAAATAAAAAAAGTTGAAAGAAAAGAGGAAAAGAATTATAGGTTTAATTCTGTACACTGAAGTTATGTGAAAAGGGATGATATAACAATTGGAAAACTATATTGTAAAAAAATATGAAGAGAATATTAAAATCCAAAATGCCATAAAAACATTAACTATAGACGTTATGGTTAAAGAAAATCAGATTTGAAAATTTTAAAGATCATTATTTGGAAAAAGATTATAATGATGAAAATTTATATATATGGTATATAGAAGAAAACGGAAAAATACTAGCAACAATGATGCTTAAAATATTAGAAGATCTAGAACACATGCTAGATATTATGAAATGATATTAAATTAAAAGAGGAAAATTAAATGTTTTTAATTGTAGGACTAGGAAATCCAGAACCAGAATATAGTATGACAAGACATAATATGGGTTTTGATGTAATTAATAAAATAGCTAAGAAATATGAAATTGATATTTCAAGGTCAAAGTTCAATGGATTATATGGAAGCGGAATAATAAATAATGAAAAAATAATTTTATTAAAACCTCAAACATATATGAACTTGAGCGGACAATGTATAAAGCCTTTTATAGATTTCTATAAAATACCATTAGAGAATGTACTAGTTATATATGATGATATGGATGTTGAAATAGAAAATATAAAAATACGTAAAAAAGGTGGACCAGGAACACATAATGGTGCAAAGTCAGTAGTCCATGAACTTGTTTCTGAAGATTTTCCAAGAATTAGAGTTGGAATTGGTAAGCCAATGGATGAGTATGATGCAATTGATTATGTTATAGGAAAATTAGACGAAGAAAAATATAAAGCATTAGAAGCGGGAATAAATAGGGCAGCAGATGCAGCTATTTATTATATTGAACATGGAATTGACAATACAATGAACAAATTTAATTAAAATTAGTAACAATAGAAAGGTTTAAAAATGCAGGAAGTAATAATTAGCCAAGACAAACAAAATAATAAAATAGTTGCATTGGTTGAAAATGGAAAATTAGTTGAAAAATATGAAGAAAAAGCGGATCAAAAAAGACTAGAAGGAAATATATATATTGGAAAAGTTGAAAATGTTTTAATTGGAATGCAAGCAGCTTTTATAAACATTGGGGCAGAGAAAAATACATTTATTCATATAAAAGATATAATTCCAAAAGTAAGCAATGAAACAGGTAATAAAAATGAAAAACTAGGCAACTATGATATAAAAAATTATATAAAACAAGGAGCTCCTATACTAGTGCAAGTAAAAAGAGATTGCACAAATAAAAAAGGAGCAAGAGTTTCTACACATATTAGTATTCCAGGTAGATTTGCAGTATTAATGCCAAACTCTGAATTTATTACTATTTCAAAGAAAATTGAAAAGGAACAAGAAAGAGAAAGACTTACTAATATAGTAAAATGTAGTTTACCAAAAGGATATGGAATAATAATAAGAACTGCAGCAAATGGAAAAAAACAAGAACTTATACAAAAAGATATTGAAGGGTTAGTGAAACAATATAATGAAATACTAGAACAAGCTAAGAAATATGATAAAGTTCAAAGTTTTACACCTGCTTTATTATACAAAAATGATGGAATTGTAGAAAAAACTTTAATTGATACAATTGATCAAGATGTAGAAAAAATTATAACAGACAATAAAGAAGTAAGCGAATATGTAGAAAAATTCTTGAAAGATACAGGACTAGAAACAAAAGTTAAACTAGAAATTAAGCAAGATGTGTTAAACATATATGATATTAAAGAACAGATTGAAAAGGCAAATAATCGTAAAATTTGGCTTAAATGTGGTGGCTTTATTACAATAGATAAAACAGAAGCTTTAACAGCAATTGATGTAAACTCAGGAAAATATATTGGAAGTAAAGACTTAGATCAAACAATATATACTGTAAATAAAGAAGCTACAATTGAAATTGCAAAACAACTAAGACTAAGAGATATTGGTGGAATAATAATTATTGATTATATAGATATGGAAAATCAAGAAACAAAACAAAAAATATTAAAAGTATTAGAAGAAAGTGTAAAAAAAGATCGCTCAAAAATTCAAATTGTTGGATTTACGCCACTAGATTTACTTGAAATGACAAGAAAACATATATGCAGTAATGATTAGTGAAAGGAAGATATGAATGAAAAAAGTACCAACATGGAATTACAAATTTTTAAAACCACTAGCTGTTCTTTTACTAAAAATTATATATCAGCCTAAAGTAATAAATAAACAAGCTATACCAAAACAGGGGCCCATAATTATTGCTGGAAATCATAAGGCATATCCAGATCCGGTTTTGGTTGGAAGTTGTACTAAAAGAATTGTACATTTTTTTATAAAAGATGTATATACTAATAGTCCATTAGGTCCGTTTTTTAGGAGTTGTCGGAGTATTACCAGTACATGTTGGAAAACTACACAAAGAGTCATTTGAAACTGCAATAGAATTATTAAAAAACGAAAAATCAATAGGAATATTTCCTGAAGGAACAAGAAATAAGACAGATCAATTATTACTTCCACTACAAAAAGGAACTACACTATTAGCTAAAAAAACAAATGCAAAAATAATACCATTTGCGATTACAGGAAAGTATAAACCATTTGGAGGTCTAACAATAGAGTTTGGAGATCCAATAGATGTGACGAATATGGATACTACAGAGGCAAATGCAATACTAACACAGAAAATAACAGAATTATTGTTAAAAAGAACTAAAAAATAGGTGATAAGATGAAGTATATATTTATTGTTAATCCTGAATCAGCAAAAGGTAATGCAATGAAAATTATAGGAAATATTGAAAAAATATGTAAGCAACGAAAAATTGAATATGAAGTATGTTATACATTAGCGCAAGGCGATGCAACAAGACTTACACAAAGCTATAAAGAAGAAGAGAACATCATATATGCAGTGGGCGGAGATGGAACTTTATCAGAAGTATTAAATGGAGTTATTGGAACAAAAAATAAATTGGGTATAATTCCTGCAGGCTCTGGTAATGATTTTTATCGCACAATAAAAGAATTAGGAAAAAAAGAAATAAAAACAGATGTGGGAGTAATTAATGGAAAATACTTTTTAAATATTGCATGCGTTGGAATTGATGCAGAAGTAGCAAATAATGTTCCATTGATGAAAAAGAAAAATATTAAAGTTAAAAATTTATATACAGCAAGTATTTTATATACATTTACACATTTTAAATTTAAGGAAATATTTTTTAAATCAAAAGAAATTGAGGAAAGAAACAGTTTTACTATACTTAGTATATGTAATGGAAGATATTATGGTGGAGGGTATAACATAGCACCAGGAGCAAGCTTAGAAGATGGCACTTTTGAAGTATATTATACCAATAAACAAAAAATGCTAACTATTATAAATCTACTTTTAAAATTAAAAAAAGGAAAACTTGAAGAAGATAAAAGAATAAAACATTTTAAAACAAATCATATAAAAGTAGAATCAAAAGAAACAATTAGATTTAATGTTGATGGAGAAAAAATTGAAGGTACACAATTTGAAATAAAAATTATTCCAAAAGCAGTAACAATATATCATAACGAAAAATTGGAAAAAAGTTTTTTGTCAGTTTAGAAGGCATTCTTTAACTGACATTTTTATAAAATAAGGAACAATAATTGATAAAGTAAAAAATTTGCATTAAATATTCAAAATAGAGAGGTCGAAACATTGAGAATTAGATATAAGCCATGGGCTAGAAAAGAATTAGAAGAAAGTAAATTTTATAGAGAACATCCTGAAGAGTTAATAGGAAAATGGAAAAATGAATATGCAAGGCCAGAACAACCTCTATTTGTTGAGCTAGGTTGTGGAAAAGGAGGATTTATATCACAAAAAGCTTTTTTACATCCAGAAAACAACTACTTGGCAATTGATTTAGTAGATCCAATGCTAGGTTTAGCAAAAAGAAAGGTTGAAGAAGTATATAGTGAAGCAGATAGGAAAATAGACAACATTATACTTACTCGTTTTGATATTGAAAGAATACTTTTAATTTTAAATAAACAAGATTTAGTTGAAGGAATATATATTAACTTTTGTAATCCATGGCCAAGAGGAAAACACCATAAAAAAAGATTAACATATACAAGACAACTTGAGCATTATAAACAATTTTTAAAACCTGGTGGAAAAATCTATTTTAAAACTGATGATGATAATTTGTTTGAAGAAAGTATACATTATTTTGAAGATACTGAATTTAAAATAGAAAAAATAACAAGAGATTTACAAAATGAACCAGATTTTTGGGAGAATATAGAAACAGAACATGAAAAAATGTTTTCTGAACAGGGAATAAAAATAAAAGCACTTATTGCTAAAGCAAAATAAATATGCTAATTGGAACGGAAAACGCTCCGATTAGCATATTTATTTTTCAACTACTGGTGGAATAAAATTTTCAATTGCATCTCTTAATTTAGGATGATGTATTACAAAATGTATAGATGGACTACTTATTTTTGAAATCATAACCCATTCTTTTCCACAAAATAGAATTTGTATATTTCTAAAGGTTTGATAATTATTAGTTGTTAATTTATAATTAGCAACTTTTTTTTCATATTTTTTTGTTAAATCTAAATGCTCTAAATATTCATTATAATCATAATAAATTTTACCTTCATAAAAACTGTCTGCAAGAGAAAGAATAGGAGGGAATTTTTCAAAATCTTCCTTTGAAAAAATTGCAATCTCATCTTCTAAAATATTATGTTTTAAAATGGTTTTAGTTAATTGCTTTTGAGTATTAACAGCATCTAGTATATTTTTAGTATCATCTGCAGATATATTGTTTCTTTTCAAAATTTTTAAAAGTAAAGTTTCAGAAATAGTATGAATAGGAAGTGATGATACTATTCTTCTGCGAGGCATATTTATAGTTGCATTTAAAGATAAAAATACAGAAAAAGCATTTTTAGATTCTGCTCTATAAATATCCATAAGTGATGTTGATTTAGTAAGTATATGTTTTGCTTTTTCTTTATAGTATGCAACTTCAGATTTTGAACTTGTTAAATAATATTTGCCTTTATTATGGTATCCATTTATACATTCACCAGTAAGTGCTACTGACCCAGATACATAATTAAGGTGACGATATATAGAATTTGAAGTTCCTTTTAGAAAATATGGTGAAACTTGTCCAGTCATATAAATTGGAACCCAACTTTCTAATCCTAACATCATTTCATTAAATGGTCTGTCTAAATTATGAATGATATTTAAATGTAAGCCCTTTTTTAAAGTCATTGCAATAGCAAACATCCACTTTTTTCCAAAGTCTACGTCTTTTGCCATATCTTCCATAGGCATATCACTACACATAAAAACAGGTTCTTCTGACTTTGAAAAGACTGTTGCTTTAAAAAAGTCTAATTCTCCTTTTTTCATTTCTTCTATGCCATAATAATTCTTTGAAGAAGATTTATAAAAAGGCACAAATGGAACTTTTAATTCATCAAAATGAATGGCTTTTATATATTGCCCTAAATCAAATTCATCTAAATTTTTTAAGAAATTACTAATAGAGTTTTCCTCAATAGATGTATTGCTTGAGAACCAATTTACTAAATGAAAAAGATAATCAGATTGGTTTTTCAAATCTTCAACATTACAATCAATAAGTAGTGATATAGTTTGTTTATTACTTTGAGAGCTGTATTTGGATACTACAAATGCACATACGGCTTCAACAAAATCTTTTGATTTTGAAGGTTTTCTATTTCCTGCACGAATTTTTGATAAGAATGATGCATCATAGCATATTGAACGTGCTAAATCTGCTACACTAATATTTAATGCTGAGATTATTTCATTAAAATTTTTGCTCAATTGTTCAGAACTAATTAATATATCATTTAAAGAATTGGCTAAAGTATTATAAATTTCACTTTGTTCTTTTTTTATATTTTTATCACAACATATTTTATATAGACCAACAGTTAATTGCTCTAGTTGATTACTTTTTACATTTGGAGTTCTATCACCATTGCGATAACGACTGATAACAGAAGATGATAGCCCAGATGCAGTTACAAGGTCTTGTGAAGAACAATCAAATTGTTCCATATATTTATTTAATTGCTCGTTAAAAGTCATAACAAACCTCCAAAAAAAATTTCTTGCTAAATATTAGCACAATTTTAGTAAAAAATCAACTTCCAAGAAGTCATGGAAAATTTGGCAAAATTAATAAATAATAAAAATAATTATGATACTATATATGTATATTTAGACTAAAAAGACTAGATTTTTGCAAATACTATTTGTATAATAATTATTATAAGGAGGAAAACTATGGAAAATGATAAAAATAAAAGAAATTGGATAATAGCAATTATTGTAGTTTTTATAGTTGTATTTGGAGGAGGATATTTAATGACAAGAAATAATAATACAAATCAGAACAATAATAATGGCGGAACAGTTAAAAGTCAAGATAATGTTAAAATAGTAGCAAATACAGCAAGTCAATTAATTTTAGAGGATTATTCAACATCAGAATTTTCAATGAAAAAGCCACAAGGATGGAAAGTTGAAAATGGTGGAACAGGAATGTATTATGCAATTAAGGTATATGATCCAAACGAAACAAATAATCAAATATTTTTAATGTTAAAAATGCAACCGCTATTAAAAAGTACGGCAGGAAAAGCTTTTTGGCAAAATTACTATAAGCTAAGTGGAAACAATAGTCAATACAAAGTATTTGCAGATGCTGTGGTTTTAGAAAAACCAACAACAGAAGAATTTTACAAGAAATTTGATGAAATAGGTTCATACATGAATTCAATTGAATCAACATTGAGTACATTTAATTTCCCTAAATTTAACAACTTTACAAAATTAGAAGAATCTGATTCTAAAGCATCTATGAAAAGTGTTGCATTAGATAGCAAAGTATTAAGAGCTACATTTACAGGAGATAACAATAAACAAGGTGAAGGTATGTTTATGGCATCTATTGTAAATTTTGGAAACCAATATCAAGGTGGAACAGATATGCTATACTATATGGTGTATGATATAATGTCAATAACTTCAGCCAAAGATGAGTTTATAGACTACAAAGATATTTTGTTACAGTCAGCTAACTCAATTGAATTTAGTGATGCTTATGTAAAAAAGACAATAGATGATGGAAACGCACAAACAAAACAAGCTCTAGCTTTAAGTGCTTCAATTCAAGCTGCATTTGACTCATATATGCAAGCATGGGAAAACAGACAAACAACTTATGATATTATGAGTCAAAAACAAAGTGATGCAACTTTAGGTTATGAAAGAGTTTATAATACAGATACAGGAGAAATTTATAAAGCTTATAACGGATTCACAGATGATTATAAAGGTGAGACTTATAAATCTGTAACAGATGAGATGTATACTCAAAAAACAAGCGGATATATTGAAAAATAAAAAATGAATAATCATTAAATGTTAGGCAAGAATATATTTAGAGGTGATTTAAATATGTTCTTGCCTAAAACAGTTTATTATGAAAAAGAAAGTGAAAATTATGAGCTGGGAAAAGAACTATTACAAAGGTATAAAGATAAAGGGATACAGTGTATTGAAATAGAAAATCATAATAATATAGAAGTAATGAGAAAAAAGCAAAATAGTGAGTTTCCACAAATGAAGCAAAATTTAATAATAGGAATTAGAAAAACACATAAATTTGTGCCAAATCATAAAACATCAGATTTTTTGGTTCCATATACATCATCTGGTTGTATAGCAATGTGTTTATATTGCTATTTGGTGTGTAATTATAACAAATGTGCATATTTAAGGTTGTTTGTTAATAGAGAACAAATGCTAAATAAAATAATAAAAGTTGCAAATGAATCAGATAAAAATTTAACATTTGAAATAGGGAGTAACAGTGACTTGATTCTAGAAAATACAATTACAAATAATTTAGTATGGACAATCGAAAATTTCAAAGATAACCCAAAAGGTTTGCTGACATTTCCAACTAAATTTGATATGGTTGATCCAATTTTGCCGTTAGACCACAATGGAAAAGTAATAGTAAGAATGAGTGTAAATCCAAGAGAGATAATTAAAACAATTGAAATAGGAACATCACCATTAGAAAATAGAGTAAAAGCAATAAATAAATTAAAAGATGCAGAATATAAACTAGGAATTTTAATAGCGCCTGTAATTTTAGTAGAAGATTGGAAAAAACAATATACAGAACTAATTCAGTATTTAGCAGAAAACTTATCAGAACGAGTAAAAAAAGATGTGTTTTTTGAAATAATATTTATGACATACAGTTATGTGCATAGAATGATAAATCAAGAAGCGTTTCCAAAGCAAACTAATCTATATAATCAGGAAATAATGACAGTCAGAGGAAAAGGAAAATACACATATAATAAAGAGACAAGAGAAGAAGCGGAAATGTTTTTACGAGATTTAATGAGAAAATATTTTCCACATAATGAAATTAAATATATAGTTTAATTTGATTGCTGTTGAACTTCAACGGCAATTTTTTCTTTTTTTGTTCACAATATAGACATAAAACATTTGTATAATGTATAATAAACTTATGAGTTTTAGGAGGAAAATTAGATGAATAATATTACTATTTTAGTAGTAGATGACGAATCAAGAATGAGAAAATTAATTAAGGATTTCTTAGCTCAAAAAGGGTATAGTATATTAGAAGCAGGAGATGGAGAAGAAGCACTTCATGTATATGAAGAAAATAAAAACCATATTAATCTTATATTGTTAGATGTAATGATGCCAAAACTTGATGGTTGGTCAGTACTTAGACAAATAAGACAAACTTCAAGAATACCAATTATAATGTTAACAGCAAGAGGAGAAGAACAAGATGAACTATTTGGATTTGAACTTGGAGTAGATGAATATATATCAAAACCATTTAGTCCTAAAATATTAGTAGCAAGAGTTGAAGCTATACTAAAAAGAACTATGGGAGATAAAACTGAAGTAAAAGATTATGATGGTATTGTAATAGACCCAGAGGGCAGAACTGTAAAAGTTGATGGAAAACCAATAGAAATGAGTTTACGTGAATATGAACTATTAAAATATTTGGTAGACAATGAGGGAATAGCTCTATCAAGAGATAAAATATTAAATAATGTTTGGAACTATGACTATTATGGTGATTCGAGAACAATAGATAGCCACATAAAGAAAATAAGACACAAACTAGGAAAAAAAGGTAAATACATAGAAACAATGAGAGGCATTGGGTATAAATTTGAAATAAAATAAATGGAGCAAAATAATGATTAAGGAAAAATTAAAATCAGTAAGAGTCAAGTTATTTTTAGTGCTTTGTGTTGTTACTATACTTTTAGTAATATGCTTAATTGCTATAAATAGTTTGGTACTTGAAAATTTTTATATTTATAATAAAACAAATACCATAAAGGAAGTATATAACAAAATAAATAAATATTACAAGGATCCTGATTTGGCAATTAATTTGGAAACAGAATTAAAGAAAATTGCTTTTAGAAATAACTTTGATATTTTAATACAATCAGATACTGACTTGATACTATTTTCGACTAATAAAGATTTTTTATCAAGTATTGAAGTGGCAAAAGAAAAATACAAAACATATTTAGAAGAAAGAAAAAATTTGCTTTATAGTGATGCAAAAATGACTATAAGGAAAATAGATGATACAAGTAATAGTTTAAATTACATTCTATTATATGGAAAACTTGATAATGGATATAGTTTATATATAAGAATACCAATTGCTCCAATAGAAGAAAGTGTTAGAATTTCAAATAATACACTTATTGTTATAGGAATTGCAACAGTAATAATATCAGCATTTGTAGCATCATTAATTTCTAAAAGATTTACGAGTCCAATTTTGCAATTAAATGATATTACTAAGAAAATGGCTAAGTTGGATTTTAAACAAAAGTACAGAATAAATGATTCTGATGATGAGATAAATGAACTTGGTAAAAATATAAATACAATGTCTGATAAACTTGAGTCAACCATAAAACAATTAAGAGAAACAAATAGTGAGCTTGAAAAAGATATTGAAGAAAAATCTAAAATAGATGAAATGAGAAAACAGTTTATATCAGATGTGTCACATGAACTAAAAACTCCAATAGCATTAATTCAAGGTTATGCAGAGGGATTAATAGAAAATGTAAATAATGATGATGAATCTCGAAAATTTTATGCTGAAGTAATACTTGATGAATCAAATAAAATGGACGTACTAGTAAAACAATTGTTGGAACTAATGAAGCTTGAATATGGAAAAAGAAAGTTTAATGACGAAGAATTTGACGTTGTGGAACTAATAAATGAGGTTATTAGAAAGTGCAATGTGATGTTAGAAGAAAACCAAATACAAGTGGTATTTGATGAAAAAAAGCCTATATACGCTTATGCAGATGACTTTTACGTAGAACAAGTTGTAACAAATTATTTTACAAATGCAATAAAACATGCAAAAGAAGTAAATGGAAAAAAACAAATAAAAATTACAATACAAAATGTAAAGAATAAAATTAGGGTATCTGTATTTAATACCGGAGATAAAATTCCTGAGGAAGATTTAACAAGAGTATGGGGAAGGTTCTATAAGATAGATGATTCACGTAATCGTGAAAATAGTGGAAGCGGAATAGGATTATCAATAGTAAAAGCTATACAAAATAATTATCAGAATGAATATGGTGTACAAAACCTTTCTAATGGAGTAGAATTTTATTTTGACATCTCTACGAAAAAGTAGTTTTATATTTTGTAATACTATTTTAAAGTACTTGTAGATAAGTAGTAGAGTAGCCACAGCGACTTTGACATATATTTTTTCGTGCTTTAGTCGAGAAAAAATATATTCAAAGTGCAAGCGACGTGGCGAACAGAATAAGGAGAAAGTCAAATGGAACAACAATACAAAATAGAAAACAACGGAAGCTTTGTGTTGAAGCACATATTTGAATGTGGACAATGCTTTAGATGGAACGAAGAGCTAGATGGAAGCTATACTGGAGTTTTTAAGAATAATGTATTAAATGTAAAAGAACAAAACCATCAAATTATATTTGATGGTATTTGTGATGGAGATATAAAAGAGATAGTAACAAAATATTTTGATTTAGATAGAGATTATGACGATATAAAAAATAAACTATCTAAAATAGATGAACCTTTAAAAAATAGCATTGATTATGGAAGCGGAATAAGGCTATTAAATCAAGACTTATGGGAAACAACAATATCTTTTATAATATCAGCTAATAATAATATTCCACGAATAAAAGGCATAATAGAAAGAATGGCAAAAAAATATGGAAACAAAATTGAATGGAAAGGAAATGAATATTATACATTTCCAACACCAGAACAGTTATCAAAAGCAAGTGTAGAAGATTTAAGAGCATTAGGATTAGGATTTAGAGATAAAAGAATATATGATACAACAAAATTAGTCATATCAAAACAAATGGATTTAGAAAAATTAAAGCAAGAAACAGATAGTAGAAAAATAAAAGAGACTTTGCTAACACTACCAGGAGTTGGACCAAAAGTAGCAGATTGTATTATGCTATTTTCAACATTAAAATGTTTAGATGTATTTCCAGTAGATGTATGGGTAAGAAGAGTTATGAATGAGCTATATTTTAAATTACCAGACGAAACAAAACTAAAAAGAGATCAAATAGAAAAATTAGCAACAGAAAAGTATGGAGATTTAGCAGGACTGGCACAGCAGTATTTATTCTATTGGAAACGTGAAGCGTAAGTTTTGTTCAAAAATAAACAACCAATAACAGTGAATATTGGTAACACAAAATTTACAATTTATGGAAAAGATGTTGCGAAATATTTGTAATTAAGGTATAATAAAAAAGTCCTTACATAAGGATAGTTCCCTGAAGAAGGGAGGTGCAGTCTTATATGACATCCTATGAACTGATTTGGCGATTAATTATATTATTGCTTTTAAGCAGTAATAATGATGAAAACCAAAGCACAAACAAAGAATAATCTTTGGAGGCGGACGACGACCGCCTCTTTCTTTTTTAGTATGCAAGAATCAAAAATTTTTTGTGCAATAAAAAAGAGATATGCGACGAACATATCTCAGTGCAAATCTTAATGACATCCAATGACTTGCTTAAGCTATTATTAGTATAGCACTAATTTTATTATATGTCAAATTTTTTAAAAAATTCAAAAAATATTTCATATTTTTTTCTTTATGATATAATGTAAATGTGAAACAAAAGTTGGCAAAACAATAAAAATGTTTCATATTTTTTGAAAATTGGAGGGAGAGAGATTTGAGTATTCAAATTGTATATGGAACATCAGGTACAGGAAAAAGTACATATATTTTTAACCAAATAAATGAACAAATAAAACAAAAAAGTCCATACAAAATAAAAGTAATTACACCAGAACAATTTTCATATACAGCAGAGCATAAATTACTTGAAACATCTTCTTCACAAAGTATGATTTCAGCAGAAGTAATTACGTTTGCACGTATGGCATATAGAATTTTAGGAGAAGTAGGCAAAAAAACAAGAATAAATTTATCTGGTTCGGGCAAAGCAATGCTTATAGACCATATTTTACTAACAGAAAATAATAAGTTTTCATTTCTAGGTAAGTCAGATGAAAATGTAGAAATGATATCAAGACAATTAACTGAGCTAAAAAAACACCAAGTACAGTTAGATATATTAAAAGAAGTTACTAAAAATACTCAAGATAAATACTTGCAAAAAAAGCTTGAAGATATTACAAATTTGTATGATTTATATAACACTTCAATTCAAAATCAATATATTGACGAAAATGATGGGTTAACTCTTTTGGCAGAAGAACTTGAAGAATCAAATGAATTTAAAAATTGCGATATATATATTGACGAATTTGCGGGATTTACTTTACAAGAATATGAAATTTTAAGAAAACTTATGAGAATATCACATAAAATTACAATAACAATTTGTGCAGATAATTTACAAGAAAACACAAATGCTGATATAGACACATTTTATAGTAATAAACAAACAGTAAAAAGGATTTTAGAAATTGCAAACCAAGAGCAAATAGAAGTAGAAAAAACAATTTTTTTAAATACACCATACAGATTTAAAACTGAAGAATTACAACATCTAGCAGAAAATATGACATCACCTTTTTATAAAAAATATGACAAACAAAATGAAAATTTATCAATATTTTTAGCAAGTAATCCATATTCTGAAATAGAAAATGTTGCAATACAAATAACAAAACTTGCCAAAAAAGGCTATAAATATGAAGAAATGGCTGTAATTACAAAAAATATAGATACATATTCAAGTTTGTGTAAAGCAATTTTTGAGCAATATAATATACCAGTTTTTATAGATGAGAAAAAGGACTTAGGAAGTAATATTTTAGTAAGATATGTATTATCTTTATTAGAAATATTTGCAAAGAACTGGTCTTATGAATCTGTATTTGGTTATATAAAAACAGGATTACTAGATTTAGATACACAAGAAATAGCTGTATTAGAAAATTATTGCTTAAAATGGGGTATAAAAGGAAGCAAATGGTATGCAAAAGAATGGAACTTTTACAATGAAACAGAAGAACAACAAAAGCAAATAATATATGCAAGAGATAAAGTTGTAGAGCCTCTTTTGAAATTAAAAAAACAGTTAGCAGGATTAAAAACAGTAAAAGAAATAACAACTGGATTATATGAATTTTTAGTCCAAAATAATATATATGAAAAGCTAGAACAAAAAATTGAGGAATTGAAACAAAATAATGAACTAGAAATTGCAAAACAATATGAATTGAGTATTAAAATTTTAACAGATTTATTTGATGAAATAGTACTAGTTTTAGGCAATAAAAATATAACTTTTGATAGATATGCAAAAATATTAAAAATGGGCTTTAACCAAAGTGACTTAGGTACAATTCCTGCAACTGCAGATCAAGTAATAGTAGGAGATGTGGACCGTTCAAGATCACATAAAGTAAAGGCAGTATTTATTATAGGTTTAAATGATGGAAGCTTTCCAAGTATACAAAAAGATGAAGGATTTTTAGATGATAAAGATAGAAATATATTAAAAGAGCAAGGAATAGAACTTGCAAAAGGAACAATAGAGCAAATTTATGACGACAATTTTAATATTTACAAGGCATTTACAACAGCAGAAGAAAAACTTTATTTATCTTATGCTTCATCAGATGCAGAAGGAAAATCTTTAAGAGCATCAATATTAATAAATAAAATTAAAAGAATATTTCCTAATATAAAAGAACAAAGTGATGTAATAGAGAGAAAAAGCGAAGTATTACTTTCTAAAACTACATTTGATGAATTATTAGTAAATTTAAGAAATTTTACACAGGGTGAGGAAATAGAACCTATTTGGTTTGATGTATACAATTATTATCAGGCTAATTATAAAGCAAAATTAGAGTCAGCAATAAAAGCTTTACAATATAAAAATGAGCCAGAAAAATTAAAGCAAAATAAATTGGAAAAATTATATGGCAATACTTTAAAAACAAGTGTGTCAAGACTAGAACAATATCAAGCTTGTGCTTTTTCATATTATTTAAAATATGGACTAAAATTAAAAGAAAAAGATAGCTTTAATGTTGAGGCTGTTGATACAGGAAACTTAATGCATGAAGTAATAGATAGCTTTTTTGAAAGATTAGATGAATTAAATATATCTGTAAAAAATATTGAAGAAGAACAAATAAAACAAATTACAGAAGATATTGTTGAAGAAAAACTAGCATTAAAAAAATATGATATATTTAATAGTATTCCAAAATACAGAATATTAGCTCAAAGGTTAAAAAAAGTAATTACAAAATCTATGAAATATATTGTAGATAGTTTAAAATATAGTGACTTTGAAGTGTTAGGACATGAACTTGAATTTAAACAAGGTGGTCAATATGAGCCAATTATATATGAATTAAAAGATGGTAAAAAAGTTGAAATAACTGGGAAAATTGACAGATTAGACATAGCAAAAACTGCAGATGGAAATTATATTAGAATAATAGATTATAAATCATCAATAAAAAATATAAATCTAAATGAAGTGTATGCAGGTTTGCAACTTCAATTATTAACATATTTGGACGCTGCTTGTGAAAATGAAGAAGTAACACCAGCAGGCGCATTGTATTTTAATTTAATAGATCCAGTATTAAATGCAAATCCAAATATGACTGATGAAGAAATTACAGAAGAGCTAAGAAAACAATTTAAAATGCAAGGGCTTATACTTGCAGATAGTAATATTGTAAGAAAAATGGACATAAATTTAGTATCTGGCAGTTCTAATATTGTTCCAGCATATATAGGCAAAGATGGAGAAGTTAGTGACAAACCAAATACATTAAATAGAAAACAATTTGAAAACTTGCAAAATTATATGGAAAAAATCATAAAACAAATTTCAGAAGAAATTTTAAATGGAAACATTGGAATCGAACCATATTATAGAACTAGGGATAAGAAAACACCTTGTGAATATTGTAGTTATAAAGCTATTTGCCAATTTAATCAAACTACAAAAAATAATTATAATTACATACCAAATGCCAACAAAGAAAAAATATTGGAAAAAATTTCAAGTGTTCGCTAGACATTTATAAGTAAATGTTGTACTATATAATTATAGGAAATGAAAAAGACAGATGTGGTTTGCCTCCTACAAGGAGGTGAGGCGTATGGTAGAAATACAATCATTAATAGCAACAATATACATATTATATTATTCTTTAATTGGAGTAACTATCATTACGTTTACCTTAATTATAGTATTAGTTATAATTATGAGTAAGCAAAAAATTAACCAATAAAAAAACACATCTGTATAATTTTGACGATTTAGATGTGTTTTTTACATTTAATTCGGCAAACCACATTTGTGGTTTTTCATTTCCTATTATTATTATATAACAAATATTTGACATTTGTCAATAAGAAGGAATAGATATGGAAAATATAATTTATCGAAATAATGAAGGAATTGAATATATTCAATTTAAAAGATTATTAGAGTATCCAGAAGTAACACATTGTTATACAATGAGAAGTAATAATCAGTTAAACTTTCAAATAAAAAATATTGATTTTTTTAGACAAAGTTGTGATAGAATATTAAAAAGTTTAAATTTAGAAAACACAGCTGTTGTAAGAACATATCAAACACATACAGATACTGTGGAAAAAATAGAAAAAGTAAAAAATATTGACGAATTAAAAGATGTTGACGGAGTAGTAACAAATAAAAAAGACATTGCACTTCTTACAACTTCTGCAGATTGTATTTCATTTCTCTTATATGACCCGGTAAAAAAAGCAATAGGAAGTATTCATTCAGGTTGGAAAGGTACTTTAAAAAGAATAATAATAAAGGCGATAGAAAAGATGATAACTGAATATCATAGCAAGCCAGAAGACATTATATGTTGTATATGCCCAAGTATAAGACAATGTTGTTTTGAAGTTGATGAAGATGTAAAAGACCTATTTTATAATAAATACAAAAACTTAAAAAACATTGACGAAATAATTAAGTTAGGGGATAAAAAGGAAGACAAGCAAAAGTACTATATTGATACAGTGAAAATTAACATAGAGTTATTAAAAAACATAGGATTAAAAGAAAAAAATATAATAGACAGTAATATTTGTACAATGTGTCATTCAAAAGAATTTCATTCATATAGAGCAGACGGAAAAAGTTTTGGAGTAAATGGAGCAATAATAGCAATAAAATAGGAGGAGTAATATGATACCTGAAAGGTTAATAAAAGGTGATACTATTGGTTTAATAGCACCATCAAGCCCTGTACTAAAAGAAGATCTAGAAACAATAAATAATTCGATAATGCTTATGGAAAGTGCTGGTTTTAATATTAAATTTGCACCAAATGCACTATCAAATAAATTAGGATATTCAGCAACAGCAAAACAAAAAGCAGATGACATAAACTATATGTTTCAAAACGACGAAATAAAGGCCATATTCTGTATATCAGGAGGATTTAACTCAAACTCTACATTTGATTATTTAGATTATGATGTAATAAAATATCATCCAAAAATAATATGTGGATTTAGTGATTCAACATCACTTTTAAATGCAATTTATGCAAAAACTGGATTAGTAACTTTTCATGGACCAACATTTAAAGCATTAACTTCATGGCAAACTAAATATGGATATGAAGAAGTAATAAAAAGGTTTGTAGAAGGTGGCTTGAGTTTAGGGCAAGCAGATGATGAATATGTTATAATTAAAGAAGGAAAAGCAAAAGGAATTCTAGTTGGTGGAAATTTAAGTTTAGTAAATGAAATGGTATGTGGAAAATATAGTATTGATTTTACAGATAAAATACTATTTTTAGAAGAATTGTTTGTTGAAACACCACCAGAGTTAGTAAGCAATTATTTTTATTATATGAAACAAAATGGAGTATTTGACAAGATAAAAGGAATTTGGCTTGGTAATTACGATGGAGCAGTGAGCATAGAAAAAATCTTGTTAGATACATTAGATGGAGAATACAATTTGCCAATAATAAAATCAAATAATTTTGGTCATATAGATAAGAAAACTGTTATACCAATTGGAACAATGGCAAAAATTGATACAGACCAAGAAAACAAAATAGAATTATTGGAAGATTGTGTAAAATAGAGGAAATAAGAAATGTACGATAATTGGGAAGATTTAGAAAATAGTATAAAAAGTTGTAATAGATGTAAATTATGTTCAACAAGAAAAAATATTGTTTTTGGAGAGGGTAATAAACAAGCAGATTTAATGTTTATAGGAGAAGGTCCTGGAGCAGATGAAGATACTCAAGGACTTCCTTTTGTTGGAAAAGCAGGACAACTTATGAATAAAGCGTTTCAAGGATTAGGTATAAAAAGGCAAGAGGTGTATATAACAAATATAGTAAAGTGTAGACCTCCTGCTAATAGAGTACCAGAACAAGATGAAGCAGAGGCATGCTTAAATTATTTGCGTAATCAGGTAATTCTTGTAAAACCTAAAGTAATAGTTCTTTTAGGAAGTACAGCTTTAAAAAATGTATTAGGAAAAGAATATTCTATTACAGCTAGTAGAGGCAAATGGATAGAGCAAAAAGGAATAAAGTATATGCCTACTTGGCACCCTGCTGCATTACTTAGAGATGAGAACAAAAAGGTTGAATTTTGGAAAGATTTAAAAGAGGTTGTGAATCTTTTAAATTTATAATATTATTGTTAATAAGATAAACCAGAGGTAAGATATGAAAGATAATATAAAACAAAAGGCTGAATATTGCTTAAATTGTAAAAATCCACAATGTAGGACAGGATGCCCACTTGGAAATAATATTCCAGCTTTTATACAAAAGGTAAAAGAAGATAATTTAGAAGAAGCATATAAAATATTGTGTGAAACTACTGCTATTCCGGCAATATGTGGCAGAATATGTCCACATCAAAAACAATGCCAAGGCAAATGTATTAGAGGAATTAAATCAGAACCAGTTTCAATTGGAGAAATAGAAGCTTATGTCGGAGATTGGGCTTTAAATAATACAAATAGCCTATTAAATTGTTGTAAAGACATTCAAGAGAAAAATAAAAAAGTAGCAGTTATTGGTGGAGGACCATCAGGGTTAACTGCTGTGGTGTTTTTGAGAAAAAATGGATATAAAGTAACAATTTATGAAAAACAAAAAGATTTAGGTGGAATTTTAAAAAGAGGAATACCAGAGTTTAGGTTATCAAATGAAATTGTAGAAAAAACTATTGAGCAGATTTTAGCTTTAGGAATAGATGTACAATGTGAAAAAGAATTAGGAAAAAACTTATATTTAGTTGATTTGAAAAAAGAATATGACGCAATATATTTATCAATAGGAGCAAACATACCAAGAAAGATGGCTATTGAAGGTGAAGAATTAGAGGGAGTATATGGTGGTAATTCATTGCTAGAAAATCAAAATCATCCTGACTATACAAATAAAAAAGTTGCAATTATTGGTGGCGGAAATGTTGCAATGGACTGCGCAAGAACAATAAAAAGAATGGGAGCAGAGCAGGTAGTTGTAATATACAGAAGATCTGAAGCGGAAATGCCGGCAGAATCAAAAGAAATTTCTGATGCAAAAAAAGAAGGAGTCGAATTTCTATTTTTAAATAATATTGTGAAAATACTAGGAACAAATAAAGTTGAGAAAATAGAGTGTATTAAAACAGAATTGGTACAAAAAGAAGGAGAAACAAGAAAGTCTCCTGTAAATATTGAAAACAGTAATTATATATTAAATATGGATTATGTAGTTATGGCTGTTGGTGGAGAGGTGGATAAAGATCTAATTGAAAAATGCAATATAAGTACAACAACTAAAAAGTATGTACAAGTAAATGAAAACAATCAAACATCAGATGAAAAAGTATTTGCTGGAGGAGATGTTGTTGGACAAAATTCAACTGTGGCTTGGGCTGCAAGTGACGGAAAAAATGTTGCAAGTAAAATAATAAAATTCTTAGAAGAAAAATAAAAGTTGGAAATATATATTTCCAACTTTTAAATTATAAATTTTCATCATTTTCAAGATTTTTATTTAATTTTAATAAAGTTTTTATATTATTAAATAATCTAGATATTTTTCCTTCTTTAACTAAAACTAAAGAAACATTATTTAAAATTGCCTCATGTTTTTCCTCAAGAACTACCATTTTGTTAATATAATAACTATTAAAATCATTGTAATTTTCAGTAATACCAATATAATTCTTATAATTATATAACTTTGTACGATAAATTTCTATTTCTTGTGTAGTATTTAATTTATTAAATTCATTATCAAAATATGAGCTATAAATTAAATTTTGAGTCTTAATAAATGTTAACTTTAATTCATTTTTCAATTTTCCAATTTTAAAAGCAATTTTTTGTGCTTTTTCATCAACAAGTTCATTTTCAAGTAGTTTGTTATTTAAAACAATTATTTTTTCTTCAATATTTAAAATATCATCTAATAAATCTTGAATTTTCAAAAAGTTTTTCATTCCACATGATTCGCATAAATCAAGTTTAAATTTATCAGTACTAAATAATGTACTATCAAATAAGACATTTTCACCAACAAGATAAGCTAATTGTCTAACTAAATTGCACAAAAGTGGATAACAATTAGGACTATTAGTTGGAAGTGATATGTCATAATATTTTACTATAGTTTCTTTTTGATCAAGAATTTTTGAAGCTGCCAATTGCACAGCTCCTTCATTTAAAGCTGTTCCATATGTTTTTAATGCCCCGAATTCACACAAACCTAAACGATATAAATTACCTTTACGGTCTTTTACTTCTTGAATGTGATGAATAAGTTCATGTATAGCAAATTTTTCTAAATCTTTTAAAGGTATTCCAGACTTAAAGTATATAGAAGAATTCTTATAAAAATAAGTTGCCTCAGCATAACCTTCTGGCATTGATGCTATATACATAGGGGTTCTAGAAAACTCAATAAATAATTGGCTACAATCAAAATGTGCACTTGGAAAAGTATTACAAATTTTTTCTGCAACACTTTTAGAAATAGAATTTACACTTAATGTATCTAATCTTCCAATAATTTCAATTCCATCTTTTTTTAATTCTGATTCAACGTTCATTTATAAAATATTTCTCCTTAGTATATTCTTTTTCCATTATACAACATAAAGATACAAAATAATATTACAATAATATTACAGTTTCATTACAAATATGTAACAAAACAGAACACTACATTTGTAATGTTCTGTTTTTATGAATCAATATTATTTATGTTTTATTTAACAACAATGTTGTAAATTTTATTTTTTACATAAATTTCTTTAACAATATTTTTATCACTGATTGCATTTTTTACAGATTGATTTTCATGTACTTTATCTTTTACAATTGCTTCATCAGTATCTAATGCAATTGATACAGTAGCTTTTACTTTTCCATTAACTTGAACTGGAATTTCAATTTCATCATCAATAGTTTTTGCTTCATCATAAGCTGGCCATGGAGTATTTGCTATTGTGTCTTTTGCACCAATTATTTCAAATAACTCTTCAGTTATATGTGGAGCAAAAGGATTTAACAATTGTAAAAATGTTTTGTATTCTGCTTTGTTTATTCTCTTTAATTTATAAAATTCATTTGTCATTGTCATAAATGTAGAAACAGCTGTGTTAAATTTCATTTCTTCAATATCTGAAGAAACTTTTTTTATAGCTTTATGCATCATTTTTTCAAATTCAGGAGAGTAGCTGTCTCCATCAACTAAAAATTCTTGCATATTCCATACTCTATCTAAGAATTTATTACATCCACGAATACTTTCCATAGACCATGGAGCAGTTTGATCAAATGGTCCCATAAACATTTCATAAACACGGAATGTATCTGCACCAAATTCTTCAACAATATCATCAGGGTTTATAACATTACCTTTTGATTTTGACATTTTTTCTCCATTTGAGCCTAAAATCATACCATGTGAAGTACGTTTTTGATAAGGCTCTTTAGTTGGTACAACACCAATATCATACAAGAACTTATGCCAAAATCTTGAATATAATAGGTGAAGTGTAGTATGTTCCATACCACCGTTATACCAGTCAACTGGACTCCAATATTCTAAGGCTTCTTTAGAAGCTAAAGCTTTATCATTATGTGCATCCATATATCTTAAATAATACCAAGATGAACCAGCCCATTGAGGCATTGTATCTGTTTCACGAGTAGCTTTTCCACCACAATGAGGGCAAGTTGTATTAACCCAATCTGTATGTTTAGCTAAAGGTGATTCACCATTTTCACCAGGTTCATAATCTTCAATATCAGGTAAGCATAATGGAAGTTCTTCTTCTGGAAGTGGAACCCATCCACATTTATCACAATGAACCATAGGAATTGGTTCACCCCAATAACGTTGTCTTGAAAATACCCAATCACGTAATTTGTAATTTACTTTTTTAGTTCCAATTTTATTTTCTTCTAAATAATCAATAACTTTTTTCTTTGCTTCTTCAACAGATAAACCTGTTAAGAAACCAGAGTTAACAAGTTTGCCACTTGCAACATCTGTAAAAGCTTCTTTCTCAATATCACAAACTGTGTTTTCATTTGCTGATTCAATTACTTGAATAATAGGTAAGCTGAACTTTTTAGCAAATTCCCAGTCTCTTGTATCATGAGCAGGAACAGCCATAATTGCACCAGTACCATAAGTAATTAAAACGTAGTCTGAAACCCAAATTGGAATTTCTGTATTTGTTAAAGGATTGATTGCTCTAATACCTTTGATTTCAACACCTGTTTTTTCTTTATTTAATTCTGCACGTTCAAAATCAGATTTCAAACTAGCTTGTCTTTGATATTCTTTTACTTCATCTAGGTTAGTAATTTCACTTTCTAATTCTTTAATAATAGGATGTTCTGGAGCAACTACCATATATGTTGCACCAAATAATGTATCAGGTCTTGTTGTGTATACAACTAATTCTTTATCATGGTTTGCAAGTCTAAATTTAACTTCAGCACCTTCACTACGACCAATCCAGTTTCTTTGTTGTGCCTTGATTTTATCTAAATAATCAACTTCATCTAAGTCATCAATTAATCTTTGAGCATATTCTGTAATTTTTAACATCCATTGACTTTTTTCTTTTTGGACAACTGGACTTCCACATCTTTCACAAACACCATTAACAACTTCTTCATTTGCTAACCCTACTTTACAACCAGTACAGAAGTTTATAGGCATTGTAGCTTTATAAGCTAATCCATGTTTATATAATTGAATAAAAATCCATTGAGTCCATTTATAATAATTAGGATCTGTTGTATTAACTTCTCTAGACCAGTCAAATGAAAAACCTAAAGCTTTTAATTGTTCTCTAAAATGATTAACGTTTTTCTCAGTTGTAATTTTAGGATGAACATGATTTTTAATAGCATAGTTTTCAGCTGGTAATCCAAATGCATCAAATCCAATAGGGTATAATACATTATATCCTTCCATTCTCTTTTTTCTGGCAATAATATCTAGCGCTGTATAACTACGTGGATGACCAACATGTAAGCCTTGAGCAGAAGGATATGGAAATTCAACTAGTCCATACCATTTTTTTAATGAAGGATCATCTTTTGCATAAAAAGTACCTTCACTATACCATTTATTTTGCCATTTTTTTTCAATATCTTTAAAGTTATAACCCATAAACTTCACTCCTCTTGTATTTATAATTAATTCGAGCTTTATTATATAACATTTTTCATGGAAAAGAAAGGGGAATTTGCGAAAAAACGTATTTTATAATATAGTTAAAAATGTACTCTAATAAAATAAATAAAAAAGATAACTGTAAAAGTTGTCAAAATAGCTTATTTATGATATAATCCTGACATACAAGTTATTTGTATGTAGAAATGGACCCAATCTATACAAGGAGGAGAGCAAAATGAAAAAAGCAACGTATGATGCCTATGCTAAATTCTTGGAACGTTTGATTTACTCTATTGACCAAGTTGACTGGAAGGGAGAAAGAGCAGCAAAAATGACAAAGCTTCTTTTGAGCCTTGATAATCAGTTCCCTAAGTGGACAGATACAGATGATGTGATGAAGTATCAAAAGCAGGTACACGAAGCAATTGACCTCTTTGAAAGAGGAGAAATCTCTGATTTCGAACTCATGGAAAAAATCAGAGACATAAAGAATTAAGAAATTAAGATAGGTCCAAGAACCTAGCTGACAATGTTGGCTAGGTTCGATTTTTAAATTTAAGAGAGTTTTGAAAATAATTTATTTACAATAAAAATAAGTTAGTATATAATTACATAGAAATGGAAATAATTATTCACAAGAGAGAAAGGAAAGTTTGAAAATGGCAAAAGAAGTTAGTGAAGAAGAGAAAAAAAGAATTGAAGAAATGATAGATGGCTTAGTTGAAAGAGCAAAAAAAGCATCTGAAGAATACATGAAATTAGACCAAGAGCAAGTTGATGAAATTGTAAAACAAATGGCAATGGCTGGCTTAGAACATCATATGGAACTTGCTAAAATGGCTGTAGAAGAAACAGGCAGAGGTATTTACGAAGATAAAATTACAAAGAATATGTTTGCAACAGAATATATTTATCACAGTATAAAATACGATAAAACAGTTGGAGTAATTGAAGATAATGAAGAAGAAGGTTATGAAGAAATTGCAGAACCAATAGGAATTATAGCTGGTGTAACACCTGTTACAAACCCAACTTCAACAACAATGTTTAAATCATTAATTGCAGCAAAAACAAGAAATGTTATAATATTTGGTTTTCACCCATCTGCACAAAAATGTAGTGTTGCAGCAGCAACAATTTTAAGAGATGCAGCTATAAAAGCAGGCGCTCCAGAAGATTGCATTTTATGGATTGAAGAACCATCTATAACAGCTACAACAGCTTTAATGAATCACCCAGGTGTTAATTTAATTTTAGCAACTGGTGGAAGTGGAATGGTAAAATCAGCATATTCATGTGGAAAACCAGCATTAGGTGTTGGACCTGGAAATGTACCTTGTTATATAGATAAAACTGCAAAATTAAAAACATCAGTAAATGATTTGGTATTATCAAAATCATTTGATAATGGAATGATTTGTGCATCAGAACAATCAGTTATAGTTGATAAAGAAATTCATAAAGAATTTGAAGAGCTTATGAAAGAAGCAGGATGTTATTTCTTAAATGCAGAGCAAACAGAAAAATTACGTAACAGTATGTTTATAGCAGAAAAAGGTTGTGCACTAAATGCAGATATAGTAGGAAAGAGCCCTTACATTATCGCAAAAGGTGCAAATATTGAAGTACCAAAAGATACAAAAGTATTAGTATTAAAAGAGAATGGAGTTGGAATTGAATACCCATTTTCAAAAGAAAAATTAAGCCCTGTACTTGCATATTATGTAGTTGAAAATGCAGACGAGGGAATAGAATTAGCTGAGAAATTAATTGAATTTGGTGGAATGGGACATTCAGCTGTCATTCATTCAGAAGATAATGAGACAATTCAAAAATTCTCAGAAAGAGTAAAAGTAGGTAGAATAATAGTTAATTCACCATCAACACATGGAGCGATAGGTGATATATATAATACAAATATGCCATCATTAACATTAGGATGTGGAACATTTGGTGGAAACTCTACAACTGCAAATGTATCAAGCGTAAATTTAATAAATATCAAAAGAGTAGCCAAAAGGAGAGTTAATATGCAATGGTTTAAAGTGCCACAGAAAATATATTTTGAAGCAGGTTCTATTGCATATTTAGAAAAAATGCCAAATATTTCAAGAGCATTTATTGTTACAGACCCATCAATGGTAAACTTAGGTTATATAGATAAAATTTTATATTACTTAAGAAAAAGAAAAGAATATGTACATTCTGAAATCTTTTCAGATGTTGAATCAGACCCATCATTTGAAACTGTTTATAGAGGAGTAGAAATGATGAGAGAATTTAAACCTGATGTAATTATCGCAGTAGGTGGAGGAAGCCCAATTGATGCAGCAAAAGGGATGTGGCTATTCTACGAGCATCCAGAAGCTGATGCAGAAGGAATGAAACTTAAATTTATGGATATAAGAAAACGTACTTATAAATTCCCTAAATTAGGTAATAAAGCACAATTGGTTGCGATTCCGACAACATCAGGAACAGGATCAGAAGTTACATCATTTGCTGTTATTACAGATAAAAAATTAAACAAAAAATATCCTTTAGCAGATTACGAATTAACACCAGATGTTGCAATAGTTGACCCAGACTTAGTTATGAGTTTACCAAAAACAATTACTGCAGACACCGGTATGGATGTTTTAACACATGCTATTGAAGCATATGTATCAAATATGGCATCTGATTATACAGATGGATTAGCAGAAAAAGCATTTGAATTAGTATTTAAAAATTTAAGAGAAGCATATAACAATGGAGCAAATAGCTGGGCAAGAGAAAAAATGCATAATGCAAGTACAATTGCAGGTATGGCATTTACAAATGCATTCTTAGGTGTAAACCATTCATTAGCACATAAAATAGGGGCAGAATTCCATTTGCCACATGGAAGAATAAATGCAATCTTATTACCTTATGTAATAAGATATAACAGCCAAAAACCAACTAAGTTTGTATCATTCCCTAAATACGAGTACTATATTGCAGACCAAAAGTATGCGGATTTATCAAGAAGAATGAATTTCCCTGCTTATGGAAATGAAGAAGGAGTAAACTCTTTAATTAAAGAAATTCAAAAATTGAATTCTGATTTGAATATTCCAAAAAGCTTTAAAGATGCAGGAATCAATGAACAAGAATTTATGGCAAAACTTGATTTATTAGCAGATAGAGCATTTGAAGATCAATGCACAACTGCAAACCCAAGGTTACCATTAGTTGAAGAATTAAAACAAATATTAATAGATAGTTACTATGGAAATGAAGTTTAAAATATGAAAAAAGGTCAAAAATCATTTGAATTAACTGTGATTTTTGACCTTTTTCTCTAATCTCAAAGTTTCACATTGACTGCGATAATTGTTTTTATCTAAGTCATGAATTATTTCTTTGTTATTTTTATTTTCTTTTTTTAATAGCTTGTTTTCAAGTTCTTTTTGTTCATTTTCTTTCTTTAGCTTTCGTATTTCACTTTTATATATATCATTTTTGTTTTACCAAAAATACACGAAATATTTTTCATTACATTTGTGTTACATTAATATTACAGACTAGCAGACTTGAACGATTTTTCTATTAAAAATCATTATCTAATAACAAAAGTCGATAGAAATTAAAGAAAAGTATTGAAAATAAAAAAATGTTATGATATTTTTAAGTAGGATATGTACAATTATCTTGCTTTATTTTTTGTAAGATAAAAATTTAGCACATTGAAAATTAAATAGAGTAAACTTGAAAGATATATAGTATGAAGCTATAAAATGAGTAAATGTGCATAAAAAGGAAAAAAATTGTACATACTAAATACATAATAGAAAAAAGCAAAATAAAATACTGAAGAAAGAGGAGAAAGATAACCATGAATAAAAAGAAGACTAAAATAAGTAAAGAGATAAAAATGAATAAAAAATCAGTAAGAAGAAATTACTCAAATCAAACAGGTATTACTCTAATAGCCTTAGTAGTAACCATTGTAGTCTTGCTAATACTAGCAGGAGTAACCATAAACGCAGTATTTAGTGATAGAGGAATTATTAAAAAAGCACAAGACGCACAAAACAAAGCAAATGAAAGCATACAAAAAGACATGGAACAAATAAATGCACTAGAAAATTGGCTAAACGAAAATACAGGAGAAAGTAACAATGATAAAGATGTAAATATATCAACATTGGTAGGAAAAGAAGCAGTAACTAAAAATACAAAAGCAGTAGATACATATGGAAATAAAATAACAATACCAAAAGGATTTAAAGTATTAGCACATGGAACAGAAGCAGGTTCAGCAACGTATACTTATAGTGGAGATACTATTCCAGCAGTACAAGATGGAATAGTAATAGAAAATGGAACAGATGGAAATCAATTTGTATGGGTACCAGTTGGAACAATAAAAAATAAAAGTGATGACTCAAAAGGAGCAACAAGTACAATAACATTAGGAAGATATAGCAGTTTTACAGCAACTAATGGAGTATATACGCCAGCACAAGTTGCGTCAGTAGAAAATTACACACAAGCAGTTGAAATAAGTAACAAGTATCAAGAATTAAGTACATTTAGAGATGGAAGTAAAAGCGATGGTTCTGAAAATGCAACAGCAAGAGACTTAAAAACATTTATAGAAATGAGCTTAGCAAATGGAGGATATTATATAGCACGATATGAAGCAAGCGGAGATTCGCGGAGATTCTTCGAAAATATATTCAAAATACGATAAAAAAGTATTAACTGATATATTTCAACCAAAAGCAGCAAGCTTAGCAAGAGAAATGTATGGCGAGGTAAAAGAAAATAATGAACTAATATATGCAAGTGACCTAGTAAATAGCTATGCATGGGATACAGCAATAATATTTATACAAACATATTCAACAGAAACAGATGCAAGTAATTATGCATACAAAAATAAAAGTGCATCATTTGCAAATACAGGAATAAATAATGATAAATATTGTAATATATGGGATATGTCAGGAAATGTATATGAATGGACAACAGAATACTCTACTAGCTCTAGCAGTAGCTACTTCAGCCCTTGTGTTAATCGTGGAGGGTTTTACGGCACATATGGTGGCCGACCCAACGGTCACACGTCTTACCGCTACGACAGTATCACGAATCTTAGCCGCAGCCCTGATGGTTTACGTCCACTACTTTATGTAAAGTAGCACTGACCACTGGTCCAATGAACCAGAAAAAATGAATTAAATACGATGTTAGCGCTAATTCGCTTAACACGTACTTTAGCGCATCAAAAACGCTAAAGGAGAAAATTTTTCTAAAATTTTCCATAGCGGGGCGCCCCTAGCGGGGCGCCTTTATTGCGTTTGCAGGTTTGCAAACACAATAAAGGCGATCAGAAGATAAATACATGAATGCTTTTAGAAAAATGTTAGAACAGGAGTTAAAAGGGTGTGAATAGAGTATTAGAAAAGATAAATAATGAGCAATTACAACTAATTCCTAAAATGCAAGAGTATATACAATATCGTTATTAAACTCCGTTATCTAGTAACTAATATTATAATGTATTAAGCTTAAAGTGTTGACAAAAGTACAAGTAGTACTGTATAATAAATAATTATAAAAATTATTAGATTGTGATGAATATGACGACGAGTTAAAAGTTGCTAACAGAGAATAAAGGTGACTGCGCTGAGAGCCTTTTGTAGAAGAACATAACTTTGCCAACACATAGGAGTAGTCTGTAATTTTGAAAAGAGGAAACAATAATAAGAGTTTCAAGCTGGGTGGTACCGCGGAACTAAAAGAGATTTCGTCCCTGCACTATTTATAGTGCAGGGACTTTTGTTTATCCCTACACTATAAGAAAAAAATATAATATAGAAAGGGGGATTTTTATGAGTTACCGTACACATACCTGTAATGAAATAAGCCTAGAAGATGTAGGAAAAAAAGTTAAAATTGCAGGATTTGTAGAAACAATTAGAGATTTAGGAGGATTGGTATTTTTAGACATACGTGATATGTATGGAATTACACAAGTAGTTACATCAGGAAAAACAGAAGATGTAGATTTTGCATCACACATACCAATAGAATCATCAGTATGTGTTGAAGGAATAGTTAAAAAAAGAGATGAAGAAACCATAAATCCAAAATTAAAAACCGGACTTGTAGAAATTAAAATTGAAACAATTGAAGTTTTAGGAAAAAGAACAAAGGAGTTGCCATTTGAAGTAAATAAAAATCAAGTTGTAAGAGAAGATTTAAGGCTTAAATATAGATTTTTAGACTTAAGAAGCACAAAACTAACTAACAATTTAATTTTACGTTCAAAAGTAATTCAGTATTTAAGAGAGCAAATGATTGGGAATGGCTTTTTAGAAGTACAAACTCCAATTTTGACAAGTTCTTCACCAGAAGGAGCTAGAGATTATTTAGTACCAAGCAGGGTACACAAAGGAAAATTTTATGCACTTCCACAAGCACCACAACAATTTAAACAATTGCTTATGGTGTCTGGAATAGATAAATATTTTCAAATTGCACCATGTTTTAGAGATGAAGATGCAAGAGCTGACAGATGCCCTGGCGAATTTTATCAATTAGATATGGAAATGTCTTATGCAACACAAGAAGATGTATTTAGTGCAATAGAGCCTGTTATTTATAATACATTTAGCAAATTTTCTAGTAAAAAAATAGCAAAATATCCATTTCCAAGAATTGCATACAAAGAATCAATTCTAAAATATGGAACAGATAAACCAGACTTAAGAAACCCATTGTATATAATAGATTTATCGGAATTTTTTAAACAATGTACATTTAAACCATTTATTAACAGAACTGTAAGAGCAATTAAAGTTAATAAACATTTATCAAAAGGATTTCATGAAAAAATGTTAGAATATGCAATGTCATTAGGAATGCCTGGACTTGGATATTTGGAAGTACAAGAAGATATGTCACTAAAAGGTCCAATAGATAAATTTATACCAGTTGATTTGAAAAAAGAATTAATAAAAATTGCAGATTTAAAAAGCGAAGATACAATATTTTTTATAGCAAATAATGAAAAAAGAGCAGCAGAGTTAGCAGGACAAATAAGAACAGAGCTAGGAAAAAGATTAGAATTGATAGATGAAAATAGTTTTCAATTTGCATGGATTGTTGATTTTCCAATGTATGAATTAGAAGAAGATGAAAAAATAACATTTTGCCATAACCCATTTTCAATGCCACAAGGAGGAATGGAAGCGCTACTTACAAAAAATCCACTTGAAATTTTAGCATATCAATATGATATTGTATGTAATGGAATTGAACTTTCATCTGGAGCAGTTAGAAACCATGATCCAGAAATAATGGTAAAAGCATTTGAAATAGCAGGTTATACTAAAAAAGACATTGAAGAGAAATTTTCTGCTTTATTTAATGCATTTCAATATGGGGCACCACCACATGCTGGAATTGCACCAGGTGTGGATAGAATGTTAATGCTTTTAACAGATGCCGAAAACATTAGAGAGGTTATTGCATTTCCAATGAACAGCAAAGCTGAAGATTTAATGATGGGTGCACCAGGTTTTGTTACAAAAGAACAATTAAGAGAATTAAATATTAGAATAACTGAAACAAAGTAAAAATTATAGCTTCAATGCTTGTAATTTGGGCAAAAAATATATATAATAAGGACAATGTTTATAAAGGAGATGAGCTTAGATGAAAGTTTCAAGAGAAGAGTTATTACACATTGCAAATTTGTCAAGTTTAAATTTGAAAGAAGATGAAGTAGGCACTTATCTTTTACATTTACAAGACATTTTAAATTATGCAAATATAGTAAGCAAAGCACCAACAGAAGGATTATCAGAAGCTGTTGGTGTTGAAAATAAATATAATGTATTTCGTAAAGATGAAGTTAAAAACTTTGAAGATAAAGAAGCATTAATGGCTAATGCTCCAGAAAAAGAAAGAAATATGTTTAAAATTCCAAAAGTAATTCAATAATTAACAGAAAGGAATGAATAAGATGAATATTACAGAATTAACTGTACATGAACTTTTAGAAAAATTAAAAAATAAAGAACTAACTTCAGCCGAAATTACTAAAGCTTATGTAGATAGAATAAGTGAAAAAGAAAAAGATGTACAAGCTTTTATTACACCATTAACAGATGAAGCAATAAAAAAGGCAGAAGAGATTGATGAAAAAATAGAAGCAGGAGAGTCAAAATCAGAATTAGCAGGTATTCCAATTGGAATAAAAGATAATATGTGCACAAAAGGTGTAAAAACTACATGTGGTTCTAAAATGTTAGAAAATTTTGTATCACCATATAATGCAACAGTTATGGAAAAAATAAATGCAGAAGATATGATAATGCTTGGAAAGTTAAATATGGATGAATTTGCAATGGGATCATCAACAGAATATTCACATTTCCATACAACAAAAAATCCATGGAACTTAAATACTGTACCTGGTGGTTCATCAGGAGGAAGTGCAGCAGCTGTTGCAGCAAATTTGGTACCATGGGCACTAGGCTCAGACACAGGTGGTTCAATTCGTCAACCAGCAAGTTTATGTGGTATTGTAGGACTAAAACCAACTTATGGATTAGTATCTCGTTATGGATTAGTAGCATTTGCATCTTCACTTGATCAAATAGGACCAATGACTAAAGATGTTAAAGATGCAGCAATTTTATTAAATGTAATTAGTGGTCATGATGAAAAAGACACAACTTCAGCAGAAATTGTGGAAAAAGACTATACTAAATGCTTAAAAAATGATGTTAAAGGTTTAAAAATTGGAGTTCCAAAAGAATATTTTGGAGATGGAATAAATACAGAAGTAAAAGCAAAAGTTGAAGAAGCAATTGAAAAATATAAAGAGTTAGGTGCAGAAATAGAAGAATTTAGCTTAGACATTGCAGATTATTCTTTAGCAACATATTATATAATTGCACCAGCAGAAGCAAGTTCAAACTTAGGTAGATTTGATGGAATTCGTTATGGATACCGTACACCAAATTATACAAACCTAAAAGAATTATTCAAAAATTCAAGAAGTGAAGGATTTGGCCCAGAAGTAAAAAGAAGAATTATATTAGGTACTTATGTATTATCTTCAGGTTACTATGATGCATATTATAAAAAAGCTCAACAAGTTAGAACACTTGTAAAACAAGAATTTAAAAAAGCATTTGAAAAGTATGATGTAATATTAACACCTACTTCGCCAATAGTTGCTTTTAATATTGGTACTAAATCATCAAATCCTATGGAAATGTATTTATCTGATATATGTACAGTTCCTGTAAATATTGCAGGAGTCCCTGCTATTTCAATTCCATGTGGAGTAGATAGTAATAATATGCCAATAGGAATGCAATTAATAGGAAATTATTTTGATGAAGAAACTATATTAAATGCAGCATATACTTATGAACAAGCAACAAACTTTAGAAGCAAATATAGACCAAATATCTAAGTAAAGGAGATTTAAAATGTCAATAGAAGATTATGAAGTAGTCATTGGACTAGAAATACATGCCGAACTTTCAACAAAAACAAAGATATTTTGTAACTGTTCTACAGAATTTGGTGCAGAACCAAATACACATGTATGCCCAGTATGTATGGCGATGCCAGGAGCTCTTCCAGTGCTAAATGAAAAAGTAGTTGAATATGCTGTAAAAGCAGGATTAGCAACAAGCTGTACAATTTCAAAAGACTCTAAAAATGATAGAAAAAATTATTTTTATCCAGACCTTCCAAAATCATATCAAATATCACAATTTGATAAACCTCTATGTGAACACGGAAATGTAGAAATTGTATTAGATAGTGAAAAGAAAACAATAGGAATTACAAGAATACATATTGAGGAAGATGCAGGAAAATTAAATCATAATGAATTTGGAGCTGGAAGTTTAGTAGATTTAAACAGAGCAGGAGTTCCACTAATAGAAATAGTTTCAGAACCAGATATGCGTTCAGCTAAAGAAGCAGAAGCATATATGAGAAAAATAAAATCTATACTAGAATACATTGAAGTATCAGATTGTAAAATGCAAGAAGGTTCATTAAGAGCAGATGTTAACGTTTCTGTTATGAGAAAAGGAAGCAAAGAGTTTGGAACACGTACAGAGATGAAAAATATGAGCTCTTTTAGATCAATTGTAAGAGCAATTGAATATGAAGCACAAAGACAAGTTGATGTTCTTGAAGATGGAGGAAAAATTGACCAAGAAACTTTAAGATGGGATGATATATCTGGTAAAACATTTTCAATGAGAGATAAAGAAGATGCACAAGATTACAGATATTTTCCAGAGCCAGATTTAGCAGCAATTAGATTATCAGATGAATATATTCAAAACATAAAAAACAATTTACCAGAATTACCAGAAAGCAGAAAAGAACGTTATTTAACAGAATACAGTTTATCTGAAAAAGATGCAAGGATGTTAACAGCTTCAAAACACATGTCAGACATGTTTGAAAAAGCATTATCAATATGTAATAATGCAAAATCAGTAGCAAACTGGTTGCTTTCAGATGTTTCAAGGATATTAAATGAAAAAGAACTTGAGCCATCTCAAATTCCATTTACAGCAGAACAATTAGCTGAAATGATTATACTAATTGATAAAGGAACAATAAGTTCTGCAATTGGTAAAAAAGTATTAGAAGAATTATTTGAGAATCCAAAAAATCCTGAAGAAATAGTAAAAGAAAAAGGATGGATACAAATTTCAGATGAGGGAGCTATAAAAGAAATAGTATTAAAAATACTTGAAAATAACCCACAATCTATTGCAGATTACAAAGCAGGAAAAGATAGAGCATTAGGATTTTTAGTTGGTCAAGCAATGAAGGAGACTAAGGGTAAGGCTAATCCTCAAATGCTTAATAAGTTATTTTTAGATGAGTTAAATAAATAAAATGTGCCATTGGGGACGGAGAATTTTGGCACACAATAATTATTTGTGTGCCAAAATTCTCCGTCCCCAATGGCACATTTTTAACTGATTTCTGCTTTTATTTTATTAAATGCAAATGCAAAAATGACAAATCCTGCCATAAAAAATAAGCTTGTTTTAAATAATGAAAACCCGACATAATAGATAATAGGGTATGTAAATAAAAAATCATAAATTAATAAAATGATACTTGCAAAAATAATAAGTAAAAAAGAAAATTTGATACCAGACCTCATCAAATTAATAATAGTATTATCCAAATTCTTAAATTCTAATAATATTTGTTTCACTTTAAATCCCTCACTTAATTAAAATACATTATAATTAAATGTTAACATAAAATTAAAAGAAAAACAAAGGAAATTTGTGCCATTTGCATAAAAAAAGATGCTATTTCTAGCATCTTTTACACCTTAAAAAACTGTGCACAATTTTTTAAGCTTATGCATTCATTGCATTTAATTTTTTTGCCATGTTAGATTTTTTTCTAGCAGCTGTGTTTTTTACAATAACACCTTTTGTACAAGCTTGATCTACTTTTTTTGTAGCAGATGCTAATAATTTTGTAGCTTCTTCTTTATTTCCAGCTTCTACAGCTTGTTCAAATTTTTTAACTGCAGATTTATATCCTGATTTAATCATATTATTTCTAAGAGTTTTCTTTTCAATAACACTAACACGTTTTATTGCTGATTTTATATTTGGCATGTTTTGCACCTCCCTTTTAAGCTCTCATAAATTGACTAAAATATTATATCATGTAATAAGGTTTTTGACAAGGCTTTTTTGAAAACTGATTGAAAAATATACAAAAATTTACCAGTTTAAAAATTTTTTAAACGTGCATTATAAATAATGAAAAAGCAAAAGAGTTTTTTCAAAAACAAAAATAATCACATTCTAGGAGGTGAAAAATATGACAAATAGCAATAAATCAGTAGTTCCTGAAGCTAAAGAAGCTTTAAACAAGTTCAAATATGAAGTTGCAAATGAAGTAGGTGTTAATTTAAAACAAGGATACAATGGAGATTTATCTTCTAAAGATGCTGGTAGAATCGGTGGTAACATGGTTAGAAAAATGATTCAACAAGCTGAAAATAACATGAAATAGTTTTAAATGATACTTTGAATTTGTTGTACTAGAAAAGTTTCAGAATTTTTCTAATACAATAAAAGAGGGTTCCTATATAATTAGGAACCCATCTTTTAAATTAAGCTTCTGGTTCTATAAGACCGAAGTTACTATTATCTTTTAAACGATAAATTACATTAACTTTTCCTGTTTCTACATTAATAAATGTTAAGAATTTGTCTTGAGGTCTTTCTTCTAATTTTAGTTTTGCATCTTCAGGTGAAAGAGGTTTAATATCATAATATATTGTTTTTATGATTTCTCCTTCGACTACAGCTTCTTCAGAATGAGCCATTTCTTTAATACGAATAGAATCAGTCATGTTTTGTTGATCTTTTTTTGTTTTCATTTTTCTAATTTGACCTTCTAAAATATCAATATCTTTATCAATAGAAGCGTATAAATCCTTATGCTCAGTTGTTGCTCTGAATCTATCAGTAGGAGTTTTTACCTCCATCTCAGCTACTTGAAGACCACCTTCAGTTTTTATAGTTGCAGTCACATCAAAATCTTCACCAAAATATTTTACTAATCTTTCTGATTTTTTACCAATATAATCTTTAATTGCCTCTGTTGCTGTTAGATCTTTAGATACTATTTTAATGTTCATAACAATCTCTCCTTCCAAATTTACATATTTTCATTGGTATAGACTTATTATATATGTTTTAGATTTCTTTTGCAAGTGGTTTTAAAAAATATACATTGACAATTTGGAATGTAAAAGAATATAATGTGATTGAAACAAGAGAGTAAGAGAGGTAAGTATGTATAAACTAGTGGCAATTGATTTAGATGGAACTTTATTAGACTCTTATGGGCAAGTATCAGAGAGAAATAAAAATGCAATTCAAAAGGCAGTGGATTTGGGCACTAAAGTTGTGTTAGCTTCTGGAAGAGGAACAATGTCAGTAAGAAACTTTGCAACAGAAATAAATGCAAATGAATATATGATTTGTGGTAATGGGTCTATGGTATATGACTTAAAAAATGAAGAAAGAATATATGAGAAATTTTTAAGTCAGAAAAAAGTTTTACAGTTAATAAAAATCTGTGAAGAAAATAGCATTTACTATAGTATTTGTACTGAAAAAGGAATTATAACAAAATCATTAAACTATAATGTATTATTTTATAATCATGAAAATGCTAATAAGCCAGATAACAAGCAAACTAAGTTATATATTACAGATAATGTTTACCAATATATATTAGAAAGAGAAGAAACCGACTATACAAAAATGACAATTTGTGATGATAACAATGTAATTTTTAAAAGTATAATAAGAAAGCTAAGAGATGTAAAAGGGATAAATGTATTGGATGTTGGGCACATGACAAGAAAATTAATGAAGCTTGGAACTGAAGTATATTCTATAGAATACTACTATACAGAAATTACTAATGAAGATACTAATAAGTGGAATGCAATAAACTTTTTAATAGAGAAATTAGGAATAAATAAGGAAGAAGTAATTGCAATTGGAGATAATGTTAATGACCAAACAATGCTTGAAAATGCTGGCTTAGGAGTGACTATGGCTAATAGTGCTTCATATATTCAAAAAATGGGAAATGTAATTACAGATACTAATAATGATGATGGGGTTGCTAAGGCAATTGAAAAATATATTCTAAGTGAATAAACTTACTTAAAATGCACATAACTATTACTAATAGGAGAGTGTGTATTTATGAGTAAAGATTTTAAAATAAAAAAAGAAACAAAAAACATTAATAACAATGAAGATGTAACAAAATATGGTGAGTTTGTATCATCATATTTTGCATGGATAACGCTAGAAGAGCAAAAAAACAAAGTTAAAAAATGGAAGAAATGACTAACAAGGATACAGAATTATAACTACAATAATTAAAATAAATTTTAATATAAAGTATACAAAATTTTTATATTATATGATATAATTATACTACGAATCCAAAATAGATATACTACAAAAGAAATACAATAATAAGCAAAGGAGAAAAAAATGAGGAAAATAAATGAAAGTAAATTTAAAAATAATAAGGGTATTACTTTAATTGCACTAGTTGTAACTATAGTTGTACTTTTAATATTAGCTGGTATATCAATAAATGCACTAATTGGAGATAATGGTTTAATAAAAAGGGCACAAGATGCAAAAGATAAATGGGAAACAGCAGAAAAAAGTGATTTAGAAAGTTTAAATAATATAAATAACTTTTTAAAAGAGAATATACCAGACTGGGATGGAGAAAAGACTGAAATGCCAGAAATAAAGAAAAATGAAACAACTGGTAAATTCGATTGGTACATATATAATGAATCACAAATGAAATTTTTTGCAAACTATGTAAATGAAACATTAACAGAAAAAGATAAAAAGATGATTACTGATAATAATACAACAATTGAAGAAATAGCAATTACAAAGGAAACAACAATTTATTTAATGGATGACTTAAATCTTGGCTCAACATTTGATAAAGATGGAAAAGTAATATCTGGAAAGCAATGGATACCGATCGGACATGACAAATCAAAAACATTGTTAGGAACTTTTGAGGGAAATAACCATTATATATGTGGAGTATATATAAGTAATAAAGAAAAGTTTAATGGAATATTCGGTAACTGTAATTCAGTAAAAAACCTAACAATAAAAAATAGTTACATAGAGGGAATAAATCTTACAGGTGGAATTGCAGGAGCTGTAAGAGGAGGAGTAGTTGAAAATTGCCACAATTTTAATACGACAGTTGTATTAAAGGAAGGAAACAACAATACAGTAGGAGGTGTTGTGGCACAATGCACAGGTGAAAAAATAGAAAAATGTACTAATACCGGAAATGTAATATCTTATTCAACAAATAATTTTTTGCAAATGGGCGGAATATGTGGATTATCCAATAATACTAAATTGATAGAGTGTACTAACTATGGAAATATTACAGTAAAGGCAGAACAAGGAGATTCGTACTACGTTGGGGGAATATCTGGAGTTACTGTGGCTAGTGTGGAAGGCAAAAGTACTATTGATAGATGTAATAATGAAGGAAAAGTAACTGGAAGAGGTTGTGTTGGAGGAATAGTCGGCTCATCTTATATTGGAGTAACTATAAAAAATTGTAGTAATGTAAATGAAGTAAAGGGAAGAGCATTTTTAGGTGGAATAGTAGGCATGCTTGGAAATACAGAAAATAAATTATCACACTCAACATTAATGGAATGCTATAACAGTGGAAGTATAACAGCATATTCTGAAAATGATGAACTTACAAGTTCCTTTGGTGGAATAGTAGGAGTTATTAATGATAAAGGTAGAGAAGATATTATTGAAAAGTGCTATAGTAAGGGAAGTATAATTAATGCTAAAGAAAAATATGGAGCAATTATAGGCGAAGAAATAAACCAAGAAGGTAAGGCAAAATTGAGTAATTTGTATTATCTTAATACTGTAGGAATAGGCGCTGTGAATAACAAGGATGATGAAACCAAAAATATAAAAGCAGTACAAGATGATTTAAAAACATATAGTGAATTTATAAAATGGATAAATAATTTATAAATGAAAGCTGTCAATTTAACTATTTGACAGCTTTTTTAAAATTATAATAAAAATTTATAATAAAATAAAAAGTATTTTTAAATGATTGATGAATCGACATAAATATGCTAAGATATTGGAAAAATATGTAAAAGGAGTTGTAAAGAATATGAACAAAGAAGAATTATTAAACCTTGTGGAAAGTTTAAATATGCCTAAAGATGAATATTATATTTTAGGTGGTGGTAGCTTAGTTATGTTTGGAATAAAAGATAAAACTGCAGATTTAGATTTATGTGTATCAGAAGAATTATTTGCCAGATTAAAAGAAGGATATAATTTAGATGAAAAAGATAAAAATGAATGCGGATTTTTATAAAATTATCTTGGCTTAGAAAAATATCGCAATCTAATATAAAAGAATAATATTTTTGAAAGGATAAAAAACAATAGATATTGAAATTAAAACAGATTACAAAGAATTTCATGGAAGAAGTTGTGGAATAATTAAACAAGAAAACAAGTTTTTAATTATGAGACTAGACAAAGCACCATATTTTCATATACAATGACAAGAGCGAAGAGAAACTATTGGAATTTAAGTGGGTTACACCAGAGGAGTTAAGAGACATAGATTTAAGACCTAAAAATATAAGAGATATGATAGTTAATGGAGATTATCTCAAAGGATTAACACATATTATAAAGAAGGATAAATAATAAAGAAGAGGTAGCTATGGAAGAAATTGAATATTTAGATTTTGTTGATGAAAACAACAATGTAATTGAAAAAGAAGATTTATGTATGAATGATTTTGACTATTTATTGGAAAAAGCGAAAGAAGAGAAAATAGAGAAAAATGTTGTTGGATCGGTTATTGTAAATAGACAAGGAAAAATACTTATAATGTCAAGAAAGTCAGATGATTTTATGGGAGGTATTGACGAATTACCAAGCGGAAATATGGAAATTGGAGAAGATATACCAACGGCATTAGCAAGAGAGGTAAAAGAAGAAACAAATTGCGAGTTAAACGAAATTTTATATTATATAGATAGTTTTGATTATAAATCTGGAAGTGGAAAAAAAGCTAGACAATATAATTTTGCTATAAAAGTGAAAGAAACAGATAATATTGTTTTAACAGAACATGAATCATATTCATGGCAAACAGTTGAAGAAATAATTAATAATCCAAAAATAACTCATGAAGTAAAGAATACAATCAAAAGATATAATGATATTAAGCTTGAATATGAAGCTATGATTGAAAAGTATAAAATAAAACTAGAATTAATAAAATATATAGAGCAAATTGTAAATTATCATTACAATTTAAATGATAAAGGACATGGAGTTGAGCATGCAAAATATGTAATAAATAGAAGTTTTGAATTTGCATACCAGGTTGAATCTATAAATTTAGAAATGGTATATGTAATTGCAGCATATCATGATGTGGCTCATCATATTGATGCGAAAAACCATGAAACTATTTCTGCTAAGATGTTAATGGAAGACAAGAAATTAAAAGATTTTTTCACAGATGAACAAATAAAAATAATGAGCGAAGCAGTAGAAGACCATCGTTCATCAATGGAAACAGAGCCAAGAAGCATCTATGGAAAAATAGTATCATCTGCTGATAGAAATACAAGTGTTGAGGTTACTTTAAAAAGATGCTATTCATATAATAGAAGGCATTTTTCTGAATTAAAAGAAAGCGAGATTATAGAAGAATGTAGAAAATTTTTATTAAAGAAATTTGGTATAAATGGTTATGCAAGAAGCAAAATGTTTTTTGATGACAAGGAATATAAAAAGTATTTAGATGATATAACTGATTTAGCCTTAGATAGTGATAAATTTGCTGTTGAAATAAAAAAAGTAAATGAAATATATTAATTATATGTTAGTAATGTAAATATAAAATAAAACATCTTGATGTAAAAATCGAGGTGTTTTATTTTTTACAATAAATTATTGTCCAATAATGCAACAAATTGGAAATTTTTCGGGTTCATATAAGTAAAAGCTAATTTAATTATTATGGATAGTTGAATGTTATTTAAAAAATTTTGAAATTTGTCCGGTTTTCAAAAAAGGCAGGCACTTTTATATATAGAAGCACAATTAAAGAAATATCAACATTTAAATTATGTTGAAAAAACACAAATAGAAAGATGGTATAATATTGAAAAGAAGCCATGTTCAGAGATTGCAAAATTATTATAAAAAAATTTTAAAAATATATTGACAAACTAAAAAAAGAGTGTATAATATTTATATAGGTCAAAGAAAGTCAAAGTCAAAGGAAAGAATGAAAATGAGAATGTCAGATATAATAGAGGAATTTATAAAGCAGATGTTTGAGAAAGAAGATACAATTGAAATACAAAGAAATGACTTGGCGCAACAATTTAACTGTGTACCATCTCAAATAAACTATGTAATAGCAACAAGATTTAAACCATCACAAGGTTATTATGTAGAAAGCAGAAGAGGTGGTGGAGGCCATATTAGAATTGAAAAAGTTAATGTGACACAAAGCAATTATTTAATGCATGTTATAAATAGTTTAGATAATAAAATAACTTCACAAGAAGTAGGTATTTTTATAAGTAACTTTTTGTCAGAAGGTATTATATCTAAAAAAGAAGCAAAATTATTAAAGGTAGCAACTAGTGATAATGTTTTAACTGTACCGCAAGAAATTAAGGACAGCTTAAGAGCGAAAATATTTAAAAACATGTTAGTTAATTTAGTTGAAGACTAATGACCATACATAATTTAAAATTTAAAGGAGGTAATTTTTATGTTATGTCAAAATTGTGGAAAAAATGAGGTAAATTTTAGATATACTCAAATAATAAATGGAGTTAAAAAAGAAATGGCACTTTGTGATAAATGTGCAAAAGAATTAGGATTAGAAAGTTTAGATTTTAATATGCCAATAAACTTTTCTAGTTTTTTAGGAGACTTTTTAAGTGTAGCATCAGAAAATAGTTTTTTACCTAGTTTTGTAAAAACAAATACATTACAATGCAATAAATGTGGAATGACTTATGATGAATTTGCTAATAGTGGAAAATTAGGATGTGCAAATTGTTATGATGTATTTTCAGACCCATTAGAACAAGTACTTAAAAAAATACATGGCTCTACTAGTCATGTAGGAAGATGCGAAAAAGTAACAGAAGGTGATGAAAATATTACCGAGAAGTTAAATAAAAATGAAAAAGCAAAAAGTAAAAAAACAGAAAAAGAAGATAAAGTTGAAAAGTTAGAAAGTGAATTAAAACAAGCGGTTAAAGAAGAAAGATACGAGGATGCTGCAAAAATAAGAGATGAAATAAAAAAACTTTCAAATTAAAATTTAAATGAATAAAAATAGTTTAGCCATATAAGGGCAAAAGGGAGGAAATATGTTAAATTGGTATTTACAAAATGGAAAAGATTCAGATGTTGTGGTTAGTTCAAGAATAAGACTTGCTAGAAATTTTAATAATATACCATTTACAACTAAGTTTTCAAAAGAGCAAGCACAAGAAGTTAAAAATAAAGTAAAAGAAATTACTCCGAGTATAGGTTATGGATTAAAGTTTATTGATTTAAATGATTTAGATGATGTTACTAAAATAAGCTTAATTGAAAAGAATCTAATTACAGCAGAATTTGCAATGAATAAAGCAAAAGTTGGAGCAATTTTAATAAATGATGAAGAAAACATTTGCATAATGATAAATGATGAAGATCATATAAGAATGCAATTTTTTAGTTCAGGTCTTGAGCTTGAAAATTTGAAAAATTTAGCTGTTGAAATTGATGAAAAAATTGCAAAACTTTTACCTTATGCAGTTAGTAAAAAGTATGGATATTTAACAGCATGTCCAACTAATGTTGGTACAGCAATGAAAGCTTCAGTAATAGTACATTTACCAGCATTAACAATGACAAACAATATAAATAAAATACTAAATGTTGTTAATAATTTTGGAATGAACATTTATGGACTATATGGTGATGAAACACAAAATAGAAGTGATATTTATGAAATTTCAAATAATCAAACTTTAGGAATTACTGAAGAAGATATTGTTAAAAGTTTAAATATTATAGTTGAAAAAGTTATGGAACAAGAAAGAACTATAAGAAAATATTTAGCAAAGAACTCAATTGATTTGGAAGATAAAGTTTATCGTGCTTATGGAACTTTGGCTTATGCTACTAAAATTTCACTAAATGAAGCAAGAAAATTGTTATCTTATGTTAAACTTGGAACTGACTTGGGCATAATTAAAGAGTTAGATGATACTAAAGTAAGTAAATTATATTTATATATTCAATCTGCAAATTTACAAAAATATATAGGAGAAAAATTGGAGGGATATGAAAGAGACATAAAGAGAGCAGAAATTATAAAGAAAATAATAAATGATAAAACATAATAAATAGAAAGGAAGTGTGTTTATATGATGTACAAATTTACAAATAGTGCAGAAAAAGCGCTAGAACTTTCAGGAGAGCTAGCAGCTGATTTTGGACATAATTATATAGGAACAGAACATATTTTATATGGATTAGTAAAGGAAGGTAGTGGAGTTGCAAGCCAAGTATTGAATCTTCAAGAAGTTACACCAGAAAATATTGAAGAAGAAATAGAGGCTTTAGTTGGCAAAGGAACTCCTATACAAAATAGACAAGAAATAGGCTTTACACCTCGTTCAAAAAGAGTTATTGAAAATGCATTTTTAGAGGCTAGAAAGTTTGGCTCTGAATTTATAGGAACAGAACATTTACTTATAGGAATTATGCGTGAAGGAGATAGTATTGCAGTTAGAATAATGTTAGATTTAGGCGTAAATCCTCAAAAGTTATATAATGAAATTATTAAAGTTATAAATGAAGACGAGAATGCAAATATAAATGAAAAACAATCAAATGGAAAGGGAAGAGGAAGCTATAATCAAACACCAACATTAAATCAATATGGTACTGATTTAACAAAAAAAGCTGCTGAAGGAAAGTTAGATCCAGTTATAGGAAGAAAAACTGAAATTCAAAGAGTTATACAAATTTTGTCAAGAAGAACAAAAAATAATCCTTGCTTAATTGGTGAACCAGGTGTTGGTAAAACAGCTGTTGCAGAAGGACTAGCTGAAAAAATAATTTCTGAAGATGTACCTGAAATGCTAAAAAATAAAAGGGTAGTAAGCTTAGATATTGCTAGTATGGTTGCAGGAGCAAAATATCGTGGCGATTTTGAAGAAAGAATTAAAAAATGTCTAGAGGAAGTCAGAAAATCAGGAGACGTTATATTATTTATTGATGAGGTTCACACTATTGTTGGAGCAGGATCAGCAGAAGGTGCAGTTGATGCAGCTAATATTTTAAAACCACTTCTTGCAAGAGGAGAAGTTCAAGTAATTGGTGCAACTACACTAAATGAATATCGTAAATATATTGAAAAAGATAGTGCTTTGGAAAGACGTTTTAGTCCAGTAACAGTTGGAGAACCTACTAAAGCAGAAACAGAAGAAATATTAAAAGGAATTCGTGATAAATATGAAGCACATCACAATGTGAAAATAACTGATGAAGCAATAAAATCAGCAGTAGAGCTATCTACAAGGTATATAAATGATAGATTTTTACCAGATAAAGCAATAGATTTAATTGATGAAGCTGCATCTAGGGTTAAAATGAAAACATATACTCAACCAGAAAGTTTAAAAAAATTAGAAGATGAAATTGTTACTCTTGATAAAGAAAAAGAAGATACAATTAGAGTTCAGGACTTTGAAAAAGCAGCAATTTTACGTGATAAAATAAAAGAAGAAAAAGAAAAACTACAAAAAGAAAAAGAAAAATGGCAAAATAAAAATACTAAAAATGTTACAGCTTTGAATGAAGAAGATATTGCAGAAGTAGTTGCTAGTTGGACTGGTGTACCTGTAAAAAAATTAACTCAAAGCGAAAATGAAAAATTAAAAAATTTAGAGAAAACATTACATCAAAGAGTAATTGGACAGAATGAAGCTGTAGAAGCAGTAGCAAAAGCTATTAGAAGAGGAAGAGTTGGATTAAAAGATCCAAACCGTCCAATTGGTTCATTTCTATTTTTAGGACCAACAGGTGTTGGTAAAACAGAACTTTCAAAAGCATTAGCAGAGAGCTTATTTGGAAATGAAGATGCAATGATTAGAATTGATATGTCTGAGTACATGGAAGGTCATTCTGTATCTAAATTAATTGGTTCACCTCCAGGATATGTTGGATTTGATGATGGAGGACAATTAACAGAAAAAATTAGAAGAAAACCATATTCAGTAATTCTATTTGATGAGATTGAAAAAGCACACCCAGATGTAATGAATATGTTACTTCAAATTTTGGATGATGGTAGATTAACAGATGCACAAGGAAGAACAGTTAACTTTAAAAATACTGTTATAATAATGACGTCAAATATTGGAGCAAGATTAATTACAGACAAAACTACTTTAGGATTTTCAGCTGTTGATAAAAAAGATGAAACACAAAAAGAATATGAAAGCATTAAAAAAGACGTTATGGGAGAACTAAAAAAACAATTTAGACCTGAATTTATTAACCGTATAGATGAAATAATAGTTTTCCATAAATTAAATAATGAAGATATAAAACAAATAATTGATATTATGATAAATCAAGTAACAAAAAGAATGCAAGAAAAAGGATATAACCTTGAAATAGAAGATAGTGTAAAAGAATTAATTGCTAAAAAAGGAATTGATACAAATTATGGTGCAAGACCATTAAAAAGAGCTATTCAAAATATACTAGAGGATAGAGTTGCAGAAGAAATACTTGATGGAAATATTAAACAAAATAAAAAAGCAATTATAAAAGCAGAAGATGATAAAATAGTAATAGAATAATAAAAAACTCTCAGAATTTTTCTGAGAGTTTTTAAATTGGATTTACATGAACTATTGCTTTATAAATATTATCTAAAGAATTTACATCTTTTTCGAATTTATCGGCTAAGCTATGACTATCAAAAGTGGACATATTTCCATCAACATATATAGTTAAAACTACAATATACCTGTATCCAACAGGTGTAGAAGAAATGGCATCTAGTTTTTGAATTTCACTATAATTACGAGATAAATTTAAAATTATGTCTTTGGTTTCTGAATCTATAGAAATATCCATTAAAACATTATAACTTTCCATAAATATTTTTACACCAGTAAAACAAATCCATACAGAGATTATTATACCAACTATACTATCAAACCAATATATATTTATTAATGTAAATAAGATAGAAATTAATGTAAGAGTTGTTACAATACAGTCGTTGAAATGGTCTTTTTTATTAGCTTCTAATAAAATATTATTGTATTTTTTTGCTAATCTTGATGTATATAAATAAAGAGATAATTTTACAATAATAGTAGTTATACAAACAGCTACCAAAAGCCAAGAAAAACTTAAATTACTTCCATGAATTAATGTATATATAGAATCATATAGAAGTTTAAAAGCAATTACAATCATTGAAATTGCAATAAACATAGAAAATAGATATTCTGCTTTTCCATGACCAAAATTGTGATTATCATCCTCAGGAGTACTTGCAATTTTATTTCCAATAAAAGTCATAAGAGATGCAAATATATCTCCTGCACTGTTGGCTGCATCTGCAATCATAGCTTGGCTCCTAAAAATAAAACCAACAGTTCCTTTAATTATTAATAAAAATATATTTCCAATTATACCATAAAGTCCAGCTTTCTTGGTTTGTTCAAAACGATCCATAATACCATCCTTTTTATTAAATATTTGAAATTTATTATATCATATATTTTTAATTTACAACCTAAAAATATAAAAATCATTTTAAATAATATTGCACAAAAAATTAAATAATGATACAATGAAAAAAACTTATGAAGAGGAAAAATAAAATGGAAATAATGACATTAATTTATTTACTGGTGTTTATTGTATTTGCATTGGTTGCTACAGCTGTTTTGCAGATTAGAATGGCAGGAATAAAAGTAAAAGATTTTTGGAGCTTTATTCAGGCAAACCAAATGTTAGACCAGTTATATAAATTTTCTAAAAGATATAAAATTATGAGTCCACAAGAGCAAATAATATTTTTATCTGAAGCGGAAAAAGTATTTGCTGCTTATGATAAAATTCCATCAATAATATGGGAAGATGAATATAGAAAGTATTCAGAAGTATTACAAGCATATCAAAATGTTAGAGTAACAAGGTGGAGTGAAGAAAATACAATAAAAAAATGATGATTTTAATGACTTTAAAGGTAAAGTCAAAAATCATCATTTTTTTGTTTAGAAGTTATCTAATAAGAGTAAATAAAATAGTAAATTTTGCATATAATAAATATAAGACTTCATATTAAAGAAAAGGGGAAAAAATATGAGAACTTTGTATTTTGATCATGCTGCAACTACACCTGTTAGTCGAGAAGTTCTAGAAGAAATGCTTCCATATTTTGAAATTCAATATGGAAATGCATCAGCAATGTATTCTATTGGGAGACAATCTAAAAGAGCAATAGAACTTGCAAGAAAAAGAGTAGCAAATGCTATAAACGCAAAGCAAAGTGAAATTTATTTTACTTCTTGTGGAAGTGAAAGCGATAATTTAGCTATAAAAGGTATAGCTATTGCTAATAAAGATAAGGGCAATCATATAATTACAAGTAAAATAGAACATCATGCTGTATTAAATTCTTGTAAAGCATTAGAAAAAAACGGTTTTAATGTAACATATTTAAATGTTGATGACAAAGGCTTTGTGGATATTAATCAACTTTTAAATGCAATAAATAAAAACACAATTTTAATAACTATTATGACAGCCAATAATGAAATAGGAACTATTCAGCCAATTGAAAAAATAGGTGAAATTGCTAAAGATAAGAATATTATATTTCATACAGATGCTGTTCAGGCAATTGGTAACCTGAAAATAGATGTAGAGAAAATGAATATAGATAGTTTATCAATGTCAGGACATAAGTTTTATGCACCAAAAGGAGTAGGAGCATTATATGTAAAAAATGGAGTGAAATTTGAAAAAATTCAAGATGGAGGACATCAAGAAAAAGATAAAAGAGCAGGTACAGAAAATATAGCAGAAATTGTGGGATTAGGTAAGGCAATTGAAAATATATATTTAAAGTATGATAAATATAATAGCCATTTACAAACATTACGAGATTTTTATATAGAACAAATAGAACAAAAAATTCCTGAAGCAAAATTAAATGGAGATAGAAAAAACAGACTTCCTGGAAATGCTAATTTTTCGTTTCCAAATATAAATGCTCAACAACTACTTTTAGACTTAGATGAAATTGGAATTTGTGCATCAGCAGGTTCAGCGTGTAGCACAGGCAATGCATTGCCTTCACATGTTTTAACAGCTATTGGGATTCCAAATTATATGATAGAAGGATCATTACGAACAACATTTGGAAAAGACAATACAAAAGAAGAGGTTGAAATTTTAGTAAATAGTATAGAAAAAATGATAAAAAAATATCAATAATATATAAAAGATACTAGCTTTTGCTAGTATCTTTTGATATAATCAGTTAAACTTATTAGTAAATATAAACTAAAACATTATTTATCTTTTGTGTCTGGAATATATTCTAATAAATCAGAAATTTCACAATTAAATACCTTGCAAATATTATTTAATTGTTGGACATCAATTCGTTTAGTTTCCTCATAATACATTTTTGAAATGGTAGCAGGTCTAATGTGAGTTGCGTCTGCTAATGATTTCTGAGTCATTTTATGTTTTCCAAGCAAGTCAGACAATTTTATTTTAATCATGTAATTCAACCTCTCTATTATAGTTTAAGGACAAACTTTGTCTCATTTTGTCGAGTACTTGTATTTTAACATGAGATATATTAAAATTACATATTATAAAAACAACATAACGATAAAAGTAATTAAAACTAATCTTAAAGTAATTGAAGCGAAAGAGGTGTGGGTTATAATGTTTAAAGATATTTTAAAAAAAGAAGGTCAACTGAAGAGCAACAGAGATTGGAAAGAAAAAAACAAAAGATATTTAGAAAATTTACAAAAATTCTTAGATGCGACAGACAGTATAGCTGATGAATGCTTAAGAAAGCATATTATTACACAAATGCTAAAATGTGATTTAGTGCTTACTGAAATTGCGGAAAAGGAAATACAAAAGGCAAAAGAAAATTTAAATTAATTGAAGTATAATTAGATATAAAAAAATACATACTAATATTAAATGGAAAAGAATTCGAAAAATAATTTTAAAAAAATATTAATTGGGGTTAGTGCAGGAGTTATTAGTGGACTTTTCACTGCAGGAGGAGGACTAATTTTAGTTCCAGCATTTATGTATATGCTAAAAATGGAACCTAAAAAAGCAAGGTCGACTTCTATATTTTGTATATTACCAATGGTAATAACAACTGCAATAATTTATTCAAAAAATAATTTGATAAATTGGAAAACCGGTTTATATTGTGCGATAGGTGGAATACTAGGAGGAACAGTAGGAGCAATACTATTAAATAAGGTGCACGATAAATATTTAAAAATTATTTTTGCGATTTTTTTAATTTATGCGAGTTATAATATGCTATTTTAAATATAAGGATGTATACCAATGATTGAAATACTAATAGGTTTCATTTCTGGAATTTTTAGTCGGAATGGGAATGGGAGGAGGAACAATATTAATTCTTCTCCTTTCAATTTTTTTAGGGTTAAATCAACATACTGCACAAGCAACAAACTTAGTGTTTTTTATTCCTACAGCAGTTACATCAGTTTTTATTGGAATAAAAAATAAAAATATTAATATTAAAGAAAGCTGGATTGTATTAGTAGCTGGAATTATAGGAACTATTATAAGTGCTAAACTTAGTAGTAAAATGAATGTGGAGCTATTAAGAAAAATGTTTGGTATATTTTTATTAATAATTGCTATATATGAAATTTATTCTTGGTATAAAACGTATATAAAAAAAGAAAAAGGACATACTAGAAGTAATCAAAAATGTAATATGAAAGGATGAGACAAAATGAAGTTTGTAAAAGGTATGTTAATAGGTGGAATTGTAACTGCTGGTGTTGCAATGATGTATTCTGAGGCAATGGGAGATAACAAAAGAAAAATGATGAAAAAGGGTAAAAAAATAGCAAAAAGAATGGGAATACTATAATGAAAAAAGATGACCTTAAAAATAAGGTCATCTTTTTTATCTACATGGTTTATTACAAGGTTGGTCATTATGATTATCACAATGATCAGGTTTTTCATGACATGGAGGACAATTTAATTCAATACCTTTTAAACATTTTCCTTCGTGTTTACATGAAGTACATACTTTACAATGTTTTACTCGGTCAACCCATACTTCAATTTCATATAAACGATTAGCGCATAGAGGTCCAAAAACAAACTCACCATTTTTATCTGTAAAAGTATGAGAAACAGGTCTTCTTTCTTCTTCTCCATGTTCACAAACAACTTCAACAAGTTTAACTACTGCATCACAAACAGGTTCTTTGTAGCAGTCTTTAATTATTCCGTAAATTACAGTTCTATTATCTTCTGGTAAATTTATTTCGAGGTCATATTGTTTTCCAGTAGCCATAACACCGTCCACATTTAAAACTGGGCATATATTTTTATCAAAATCCATAATTATAATTCCTTCCTTTCTATTTTTAATATATATTATGCAAATTTCGACAAATTGTGTATGAAAGATTATTAATCAAAAATATGGTAAAAATTTAAATATTGCAGTATAATGTATAAAACAAAAAAGAAGGGAAGGAAATTATGAATAACAATGCAATAGGAGTATTTGACTCAGGAGTAGGTGGAATGACAGTTTTAAAAGAATTAATGAAAACACTACCTAACGAAAATTTTGTATATTTTGGGGACACAAAAAGATTTCCTTATGGAAGTAAATCAAAAGAAAGTATAATAGAACTTACTAAAAACGGAATAGAATTTTTAATAAGTAAAGGTATGAAATTAGTTGTAATTGCATGTGGAACGGCAACAAGTCAAGCTTTAGAGGAAGTAAAAGATTTATATAATATTCCAATAGTTGGAGTTATAACTCCAACAGTAAATTACATAAAAGAAACAGGAAAAAAACAAATAGGAGTAATTGCAACTGCGGGAACAATTAGAAGCAAAGGTTGGGAAAATGCAATTATAAATGCAATTGATGATGCAAATGTTCAAAGTATAGCATGCCCATTATTAGCACCAATGGTTGAAGAGGGATGGAATGATAATAAAATTGCAGAATTAGCAATAAATGAATATTTACAACCTTTTAATAAAATTGATTTACTTATTTTAGGATGTACACATTATCCTTTATTAACTAAAGTAATAAGGAAAAAAATAGGAAACAAAGTAGAAATTATAAATATAGGAGAACATGTTGCAAAAGAGACAAAAAATATATTATCAGATAGAAATGAAGTTGCACAAAATAAAAAACAAGAACTAGATATATATCTTACAGAAACAGAATGTAAATTTAATGAAGTTGCAAGTAAATTATTAGGAGAAGAAGTAAAGGCAAAGCAAGTTAAAGAAGAATTAGAATTTTTGAATTAATCATAAAAGAAACAAGCAATGAATATATTGTTACTATAAAATTTTGGAGGTAACAATATGTTCATTGTTTTTAATAGGCAAAAAATATTCTCATATTTAGTTGCATTTTCTACTATAGTAATTCTTTTTGGAATAGCATTTTCTGTAACAAATGAAAATGCTGTAATAACATCTTCAACAGTAAGGGAATTACCAATTTATAATGTTAAAACAGATCAGAAAAAAATATCACTCACAATTAATTGTGCATGGTAACAATTACTTTTGTGATAGAAAATAAGAAACAAGTTATTTAGAACTTTTTGTTTAAATTTAATTTATTGAGATTTAAAACAATGATATTATAAAAATATTAAATAATATATGAAACTGTTAGAAGATATGATAAAATAAAGAAAAGTTCAGCTTTTTTATGTATGAATTTAAAAAAGCAAATTAAAGAGATGATAAGAGATTTTAAATCTCAGGATAGGAGTAGAGATGAGTAGAGTAAAGAAAGAATTAAAAGAATTTTTAGACTATAAAAAGAATTATAAATTTGTTTTAAAAGAATTAACAGAAAAAGATAATTGTATTTACTGTGAAGATGAATTGCTTCAAGATAATGATGGAAATAAAATTAGTGAAACTGGAAAATGGGTTGATGTTGGATATAGGAATAGAGGAGATTTTCCACAAATGCTTTCAAATTTATTTCCATATAATTTCAAATTTAGGGGAAAAAAATTAAATAGCATTGAAAATTTTTTTCAAGGAATAAAATTTAAAGACAAAAAAGTACAAAATTATGTATTTGCATATTATGGAACACAAGCTGTTCATATAAAAGCAGCAAGCAGTTATAACTGGAAAGAAACAGGGGAGATTTATTGGCAAGGTAAGCCGATAAAGAGAGAAAGTAAAGAATATGAATTATTAATAGACGAATTATATATTTCAGCTATACAAAATCCACTTTATAGAAATATATTATTGAATTGTAATAAAACAATTATACATTCTATAGGAGAAAATAATAAAAAAGAAACTACATTCACTAGATATGAATTCGAATTTGAATTAAATTGTTTAAAAGATTTTATACAGAAAAAATATGAGAAAGAGGTTTAATAATATGAATAAAATTGTTAATTGGTTGGGACAGGATATGAAATTTGAAGGCAGTCTAAGTTCAGCTATAGCAAAACATGAAATAACAAATTTTCCAGGTGGTTATATTTATGATGATGGTTTATTTAATATTGCAACAGATCCAGAAATTCCTATAAAAGGATATATGATATTAGCTATAAATAAGGAAACCCTGACAATAGTAGATCTAACAGAAGAAGAAAGAAAAAAATTAATAGATTTAGCAAATAGGTTATTAAAGGCAATGCATAAGACGGGGTTTGAAAAAATAATGATATATCAAGATGAAGCAAGTTCAGGAAACCTACATATTAATTTTATACCAAGACATGAGTGGACTTATCAGTTTCACGCAAATTTTGGCGAAATGGGAGTTTATGCAAAAAAAAATTTAAATATAAATGATGAGTATAAGAAAGAATTATTGAATTGCATTGAAAAAATTAAGAAGAATTTTAAATAAAAGGATTCCAAAAAAGGAATCCTTTATTTTGTATGTATTGGCTAACTAGTAATGAGTGATAAATTTCACATCCTCCAAATTTTCATGGAGTTTCAATACGTGCCACAGACTTTCCATAAAATTATTATCTTTAAAAGAACAACATTCTGTACAGTTTTTGGGACAATTTTCCATAATAAATTTTGCACTTTTTCCATGCATTAAATTTTCGAGTTCATTTTCTTTTCCTTCCATAATTTTTTTCTGTTAAGGGATAAAGATGCTGTGGAGACCGTGAACGAGAAAACCATATTGTTTTACCAGCTTTCATGTCTACTGCTGAAAATTGTTTTGCGGTTATAATACTATCATTGTAAGACATTTTTTTCATGTTATACCTTCTCTTGTTATAATCTTATGGAAAATAGTGGTAAATTAATATTTTTATGTTAATACTTTTAAGAGCTTTTATCAAGCAAATTAATAGACTTTTAGGAGTAATTTATAAAAAACAAAAAATGCATTGACCAAATGTGGAAATATGTATATAATAGTCACATAAAGTAGAACAATTTTAAATTGCTCTACAGATTTCTTATATAAAAAATTTGGTAGCAAAAAGTTGAAAAGTACAATATTTATTAAATATTGTATAGTGTGGTTATGCAATAAAAGTGTTATCAAAAAGTCTACTAATACAGTATTAAAAAATAGTATATTATAAATTTATGTAAGAGAAATGTGATACAAAAATTAACCAATATGGAAGATGGAGTTTAGCTAAAAAGTGCTGAACTCTTTTTTGTTGGTCGTAACAGATAAAGAATAATCTATATCTGTTTTTTTGAAGTAATAAATTATATGTAGAGACATATACATTTAAAAAGAAAGAGGTGGAAATGAATGTAACGCGAACTTTTTTACACGAAGGAAAAACATTACAAGAAATTATGGAAATACTATTACCAATATACATACAAGAAAAGACTTGCAATATAAATGAAGAAGAGTTAGAATTCACGCAACAAAAAATTCTAAAATAACTTGTCATCTAAAACAAGAAGGAAGGGATGGAAACAAATGAATTTAGATACAAGCATATTAGAAAGTAAAACATATAAAGTACGGACTTTATTTAAGACTTTCAAGAGATGATGAAGGAAGTCGGAACCTCAGAAAGCATTATAAATCAAAAAGAATTTCTAACGAAATATGTGACGAAACAGCCTAATTGGTTATTAATAGATATTTACATAGATGATGGATTCACGGGGACGAACTTTAATAGACCATCATTTATAAGGTTAAAAGAAGATATAGAGCAAGGAAAAATAGATATGGTAATAACCAAAGATTTGTCTCGTTTAGGAAGGGACTACATAGATACTGGTTATTATTTAGAAAAATATTTTCCTACTAAAAATGTAAGATATATTGCAGTAAATGATGGAATAGACACTTATTCAAAAAATAGTAATAATGATATTGGACCTTTTATGTCAGTTGTAAATGATATGTATGCAAAAGATATTTCTAAAAAGGTAAGAACAGTAAAAAGAACAAAAGCTGAAAAAGGTGAGTTTATAGGTGCATTTGCACCATACGGATACAAGAAGAATCCAAATGATATTACCAAATTAGTAATAGATGAAGAGGCTGCAGAAATAGTTAAATACATATTTAATGAATATGTAAATGGTAATGGATTAGCATATATAGCACATAGATTAAATGAGAGAAAAATACCTTGTCCATCTGTGTATAAGCAACAAAGTTGCAACTATCATTGTAAAACAATATCTGGTTTATGGGGACACAATACCATAAAAAAAATTCTTACAAATAAAGTTTATACTGGAGACCTAATTCAACGTCAAGGTGAAATGGTGAGTTATAAAGTAAAAAAATATAGGTTACTGCCAAAATCAGAACATTTAATTAAAGAAAAAGCACATGAGCCAATTATAGATAATCAAACTTATGAATTAGCACAAGACATATTAAAAAGAAAAGCACATAACATACATAAAAAAGAAAATTCAGAACATTTATTAGCAGGGCTTTTATATTGTCCACGATGTCATAATAAATATACATATCAGGTTCAAAGTGGACTAAAGAATGATATGGTAGCAATTTGTAGTATGTATAATCGATATGGAAAAGATTATTGCGCAAGAATTGCAGTAAGAGAAAGCATTTTAAATAAATTTGTGGTGCAAGATTTAAGAAAAATTCTGCAAGAAAAAATTGATAAAGAAAAGCTAATAAATTCAATAGATAAAACTAAAATTAATAATGACAAAAAAATGTTACAAAAGAAAGTTGCAGATAATAACAGAAGAATAGGAGAAATAGCAAAAATAATAAAAACAGCTTATGAAGATAGAGTAAATGGTTTACTTGATACAGAAGAATTTGTTTCTTTTACGGAAAGTTACAAAAAAGAAAAACAAGAATTAATAGGAAAAACAGAAAAGCTAAATATTAAATTGAGTGATTTTGAAAATAATAAAGAAAATGAATTAATGAAATATATAAAAGAAATAGTTAGTTTCAAAGATATTAATAGAAATATAATACTTAATTTAATAGATAGTATAGAAATTATAAATAAAGAAAATATAAAAATAAATTATAAATTTACAGTATAGTGTTAAGTAGATAAAATCTGCTTTTAATTTTCAGCACAATCTATCATAAAAGTAATTGTTACTGGAATGCAGATGACATAGATAAAATATTAAAAACATTGAAAGATAACAATGTAAAAGCAACTTTTTTTATGGTTGGATCCTGGGTGGATAAATTTCCAGAAGAGGTAAAAAAGATTGCAAAAGAAGGTCATGAAATTGCAAATCATTCAAATACACATCCACATGTAAATAATTTAAGTGATGATGCAAATGTAAAAGAAATAGAAGCAACATCTAGTAAAATAGAAAAACTTACAGGTAATAAAACAATTTTATATAGAGCTCCTTATGGAGAATACAATAATATAGTTATCCGTGCTGCCAAATCAGCTAGTCATGTACCAATACAATGGAATGTAGATACATTAGATTATACAGGAATTACAGGAGAAGAAATGTGGAGGAAAATAGAAAATAAATTAGACAGTGGAAGTATTATTCTAATGCATAATGGAACAACACATACCGCAGATAGTTTAGAAATGATAATAAACAATATAAAAAATAAAGGTTATGAATTAGTTAAAGTATCAGATTTAATATATAAAGATAACTATGTAATTGATAATAATGGTACACAAATATATAAGTCAAATAACTGAAGAAATATATGAGAAATAGTGTAAAAATAAAATAAAAGAAAAAATAACATTTTATGTAGACAAAACCAAAAAAACGTAGTATAATAGAAAATGTGACTAGTTGTTAGTCTAAATTTTACGGATTATGAATAAACTAATTTAAGAAACAAATGTAGGGAGGAAATTAAATTGAATACAAATTATGAAGATAATAACCATTTAAGATTGGTTGGAAAGGTAACAAGTGAAAAAAGATTTAGTCATGAAATTTATGGAGAAAAATTTTACATATTTGACTTAAGTGTAGCACGTTTAAGCGGAAATGCAGATATTATTCCAGTAACAATTTCAGAAAGATTATTAACAAATCAGGATTTAGCTATAGGAACTAACTTACAAATAGACGGACAATTTAGATCATATAACAGCTATGACAATGAGAAAAATAGATTAATATTAACTGTATTTGTAAAAGACATTCAATTCCTAGAAGAAAATGAAGAAGACGAAGAAGCAAGAAGAGAAAATGTTTCAAATGAAGTTATACTAGATGGTTATATTTGTAAAAAACCAATTTATAGAAAAACACCATTTGGAAGAGAAATTTCAGACATTTTATTAGCAGTTAATAGAGCATATAATAAATCAGACTACATTCCATGTATTGCATGGGGAAGAAATGCTAGATTCTGTGAAAATGTTGCAGTAGGAACAGAAGTAAGAATAATAGGTAGAGTTCAATCAAGAGAATATGAAAAGAAATATGAAGATGGAACTGTAGAAAAAAGAGTTGCTTATGAAGTTTCTGTATCTAGCTTAGAAATTGCAAATCAAGATGGAAATGAAGAAGAAGAAAAAGAAGAAAACAAAGAAGCTATATAAATAAAAAATAGAGTATTTATCAATACTCTATTTTTTTACTCTGTTGTGTCAGCTTTATTAACAGTGTCTTTTACTTCTGGAACTATCACTTCACGAGTGTCTTTTGGCTTTGGTTTTTCAACTTCAATATGATCATAAACAGGAGAGATGTTTAAATCTCCATCTCCTGTAATTACTTCTATTTTTTTCTGTTCATTGTTTTCATCAATATTTTCATCTTTTAAAATATTGTTATTTTCTTCCATAAGAATCACCTCAAACTATAATTATATTAGCATAATAAAAAAATAATGTCAATAAAATTAAAACGATATTAAGAAATGTTAATCTTTCTTGACATAATGCGTAATTCGTGTGATAATATATAATAGTTTTTAAAATAAAAATAAAAGGAATTTGTAGAGATAAATGGAAATAAATAAATCAAAAGGAGTAATTGAATCAATACTTTTTTCAGCTGGCAGAGAAGTTAAAATAACAGAACTTATGTCAGCATTAGAGGCTAGTTCAGAAGAAATAATTACTGTAGTAGAATGTATGAAAGAAGATTATAAAAATGAAGAAAGAGGCTTACAAATTATAAATGTTGGCGAAGCTTATCAGTTATGCACAAAACAAGAATATTATGAGTATTTGTATAGCATATCTGATAAAAGAAATAAACCAAATTTATCACAAGCTGCAATAGAAACTCTTGCAATTATCGCGTATAATCCTAAAATTACAAGAGCCGAAATTGAGGCAATTCGTGGTGTGAATTCAGATGGAACAATATATAAGTTACTTGATTACAATCTGATAGAAGAAACAGGAAAACTAGATGCACCAGGAAAACCAGGAACTTATGGAGTTACATCAGAATTCTTAAGAGTATTTGGTTTTGGAAACTTAAATGAACTTCCAGATTTACCAAGATATAAATTAGATGAGAATCAACAAATTGTAATTGATGATATTATTGAAGAAAAAGAAGAACAAGGTACTGAAGAATTAAATGAGGCTCCAATGCCCGAAAGGGAAACAAGTAAAGAAGACTAAAAAACTAAAAATAGAAAGGATAGAAAAAAATGAAATTAAGTGAAAACTTTTTTTATACATTAAGAGAAGACCTAAAAGATGAAGAATCAATTAGCGGAAATTTACTTGTTAAGAGCGGAATGTTTAAAAAAGTAGGAAATGGTATTTATATGAAAATGCCATTAGGAAAAAAAGTAGCTCAAAATGTTGAAAAAATTATTAGAGAAGAAATGAATAATGCAGGGGCAAAGGAAGTTACAATGCCAATGCTTTTACCAGTAGATTTATTTGAAAAATCAGGAAGATATGCAGCATTTGGACCATCAATATTTAAATTAAATGACAGATATGATAGACCTTATGTATTAGGACCAACACATGAAGAATTTTTTGTATTAGCAGCATCAATGAAATCACATTCATATAAGGATTTTCCATATACATTATACCAAATTGGAAACAAATATAGAGATGAAGTAAGACCAAGATTAGGTTTAATTAGAACTAGAGAATTTACTATGAAGGATGCATACAGCTTTGATACAGACTTAGAAAACTTAGATAAATCTTACCAAAAACAATTTAATGCATACAACAAAATTTGCCAAAGATTAGGCCTAAATTATGTTGTAGTTAGAGCTGATACAGGTGTTATGGGAGGACTACTTTCAGAGGAATTTCAAGCTGTTACAGATGTTGGAGAAGATATACTTGTACTATGTGACCATTGCGACTATGCTTCAAATATTGAAATAACTCCTTATGTATGCAATGAAATAGACAATGAAGGAGAAAAAACAATAGAACTAGTGGAAACTGGAGATTGCCATACAATTGAAGAAGTATGTGAACTTTTAAAATTAGATATAAAGAAAACAGTAAAAGCATTGCTTATGAATGTAGATAATGAATTGGTAGTATTCTTCGTAAGAGGAGACAAAGAACTAAATGAAGTAAAAGCTCTAAAACTACTAAAAGGAATGGAAATAGGCTTTGCAGATGATGAACTAATTGCAACATCAAATGCAGTTGCAGGTTGCACAGGGCTAGTTGGACTAAATGCAAAAATAGTAATAGACAATGAAGTACTAAAAATGAAAAACTTCTGTTGTGGAGCAAACAAAGAAGGATACCATTATATAAATGTTAATGTAAAGGACTTTAAATATGATGCTGTTGGAGATATAGTAAATGTACAACAAGGAGATAAATGTCCAAATTGTAATGAAGGACATTTAGTATTTAAAAAGGGTATAGAGGTAGGAAATACATTTAAACTTGGAACAAAATATTCTGAAAGTTTAGGTTTAAATTACTTGGATGAAAACAATGAACTAAAACCTGTAGTCATGGGATGCTATGGAATTGGAGTAGAAAGAATGATTGCAGCAGTTGTAGAGCAAAATCATGATGATAAAGGAATAATTTGGCCAATGAGCATTGCACCATATAAAGTTGCAATAGTTTTAATAGATCCTAAAAATGATGAGCAATCAAAAGTTGCCAATGACTTATACAATACTCTAAATTCTATGGGAATTGATACTATATTAGATGATAGAGATGAAAGACCAGGGGTTAAATTCAATGATATGGACTTAATAGGAATTCCGCTTAGAATTACAGTTGGTAAAAAAGTAAATGAGGGTAAAGTCGAACTAAAAGAAAGAATGGAAGCAGAAAGTACAGATATTAATGTAGATAATATAATAGGAGAAGTAAAAAACATTGTAAATAAATAAAAAAAGACTGTTGAACAAAATATTTTTTATACTTTGTCAACACCCTGAAAGATAATAATATTTAAATATTATTATCTTTTTTTGTATTTAGTGAATTTAAAATTTCAGGGTAAATTCTATAAGCGTTTTCTCTCCAATTATCAACAATTCTTTTGGCTTCTTCACGAGAACCAGCAAAAACACTAATTTCAAAAATACAAGTACTGTTTTCATTTATTTTACAAGTAACAGTGTATTCAGTTTCACTTTTTGGTGTATATTCTGCAGTAACAGATTCTTTTTGAGCTTTTTCTTTTAATTCTCCTGAGAAAGATGTATCTACTTTTAATTTTATGATTCCTGGAATTATATCATTAGTAAGTTCTAATGTGTTTTTTCCTAAATCAGTTATTTTATAAACAGTTTTTCCATCTTTATTAAAGCAAGTTATATATTGTCTCTCAAGTAAATCAAGTAGAAATTGTTGAAAATAAAAGTAGTTCATATCCATAACTGCAAGGATTAAACGTAATAATCCTTCATTTGTAATTGGCCTTTCTAGTTTATTTAAAATGTATAAAATTAAAACTTTATTTTCTGCTAATAATTCCCCATCTTGTGTTAGTTTCAACGTTTTCAACTCCTATCAGTATAAGTAATATTTGAATTATATCATATAAATAAAAAAAATACTATATTTGTCGAAAAAAGAAAAAAATAATTTTATATTTAAAAATT